>ERZ825896.55-NODE-55-length-139271-cov-5.485109_pt1 | contig 139271 bp, 136 predicted proteins | sample MGYA00519858_ERZ825896 | MGnify/ENA primary metagenome ERZ825896 (study PRJEB31778, sample SAMEA3449214) | human gut metagenome | biome: human gut; feature: human-associated habitat; material: faeces | place: United Kingdom | collected 2010/2012 ... | reverse complement strand
CACCGAAGGCAGGGTTGATTACACGGTCAACAATCAGGGCGAGAATCTGAGGTTCTGCCACAAGGACTACCATACGGATAGCACTGAGTACACAACAGAATATGTGAACTCCTATGTACTTCTTAAAATAGGGGTAGGTGTCCTTAAATAAGTTTTTCATAAAAAATCACCTCAATTTTTCTTGATTTTAGCTTTGGTAATAGTAAGGGAATGAGGGAAAAAAGTCAATATGGAAAGAAGAACAAAGCAGAAATTGTCAAAAACAAAACAGAAAAGGTCAAAAATAAGAAAAAAATAGCTCCGGGGAGAAGACCGGAGCTACGAAAAATGGGGAGGAGTAATTTTTCTTTAATGAAAAGAAAAATTATTATGAAAAAATAAAAAAATTAAAAAACTATATAAGAAACTCTTCTTGTTTCTTACAGTACTAAATATAAAGTAGAAATGTGGTTATTCTGTGACACGTTTGAAAATAATGTATGAAGAAAAATACAAGAAATTGTGCAAAATAAGGAAAGAAAAAAGCAATAATTGCCGGATTTCTATCGGATATGTAAAATATTGCCGAAATTCGTCCCTGAAAGATACGGTTTCGTCCCATAAACATTTACAAACAGGCTGGTTTATTATAAAATATTAAAATAAAAAGTCCACAGCGAAATAAGAAAAGGAACATGGTATGAAGGAGCAGTTGAAAGCAAAATGTTTGCAGCTAACAGAACAGATATTGCAGGAATACTATTTCAGGCAGCCGGGCAGGCTGTTTACACATCTGGATGGGGAAGTAGTATGGATTGGAGCGGCAGCCGGGCAGTATGTACGGGGAGCGGATAAGGTAAGGCAGTACATACTTGGCATAGTAGAAACAATGCCGAAGGTATATCTTCACTCTGCCCGGTATGAAATTGTGGCAGATGATACCTCCATGTGTGTGGTATCGGGAGAATATATTGCCCGGACGGGAGAGGAATGTGAGATTCTTCTGGAAGAGAAGCAGAGAGTCACATTTGTCTGGAAAATAAGAAAAGATGGGGAAAAAGAGCAGCCTGTTATTTTGCATATACACGTTTCCAACATTCTGCATATCCAGGAAGAAGATGAGAAGTTTCCGGTAAGGGCAGGGAAACAGACTTATAAGTATATGAAAAGAATACTGGAAAACAGGGAAAAAGATCAGGAAATACTGATTAAGGATTCCAAGGGAATCCTGTACAAAAAGAATTTATCCCAGGTATTATACATTAAGTCAAACCGGAATTATGTTGAGATTTACTGTAAAGATGAAAAAGAACCGATTATCTGCAGAAGAACACTCTCAGATATAGAGGAAAATTGTCCGGAATATTTTACACGGGCGGGCAGGAGTGTCATTGTCAATGTAAGAAATATTGCCTGCGTCAAAGAAATGAAAGTGATATTTAAGGATAATTCTGAGGTGGAAATACCTTTGAAATATGCCAGAATTTTAAAGAACTGCAGATAACGGAGCAGAAGGGAGGCACAAAATGGCGGATATCGGATTACTGAATGAAGAGGATGAAGAGGATGAAGATTTTGATGAAGATGGTATGGAATTAGAAGACATGGAAGGAGAATTATACAGCGAAGAACGGCTGTGCCGGCTGCTCAATGCCATAAAGGATGCAGATGCAGAATTAATCTGTAAAAAAGTAAAAGAAGATGTGGATCGTTTTGTAGGAGATGCATTACAATTTGATGATATTACCATGCTGGCATTGTGCTATCAGGGCAGTCAGGAATAACAGGGAAGAAATAAAGCAAAAAAGGACTCCGGGGAGAAAGGCCGGAGTCCGAAAAATGGGGAGGAGTAATTTTCTTTATGTTTAAAAGAAAATTATTATGATGAAATAAAGGATTTAAAATTGATAGCTATTACAGGTACTAATGGTAAAACTACTAGTTGTTATCTTATATCACAAATGTTAAATAACTTAGGTATAAAATGTGGTTATATAGGAACAATAGGATTTTATATAAATGAAAAAATAAAAGATTTGAATAATACAACACCAGACATTTTAGATATATATGAAATGTTATTAGAGTGTAAAAAAAATGGATGTGAATATGTAGCCTTAGAAGCCAGTAGTCATGCATTATCTAAAGATAGATTAAAAGGATTACTATTTGATTATGCAGTATTTACAAACTTAACAGAGGAACATTTAGATTATCATAAAACAATGGATAACTATGCAAATGCTAAAAGTAGAATTATTTATCAATTAGAAGATATTCTTCTTTTTACAGAACGTAATGCCCTTACAAATAAATCCCCACAAATCAGATATTTCGCATGGCATTTTGCTGTCAATAACCTGATACCGGATAATTTTATTCCTACCTTTTGATATCTGTTGGAACTCTGCTTATATGCTGCCAACTCTTCCCGACATTCTGCTGCGGTAAAAAGTTTTCCCTTTCTATCCATATATATGAACTCATCATAAATATTCTGCTCAGATGCCCAATAACCATCCGACACATTATGTCTCGCCCAATATTTAGGTGCAATAATATACTGAACAGTTTCACTGGTATAAGCAGGGAAAAAAGCAAATGTAGAGTTCGATAATATCAGATACTTTGCATTTTTGATTACAGTGTAATCTCCTGCCAGATCAAAGTGGTAAGCCGGCACTTCAGGAAGGATTCTTCTTGCTGCTGACAGATCATCTGTAATTACCATAAATTCCATATCAGAACGCTTCTGTCTCATTACCTTCATGGCATCCAGCCAATACTTTCTCCTGAGGAACAACTCCGGATTGCTGGTATATTCACCACCCCGAATATTGATAATGCACAGGTTATCTCTGGAATACTCATAGTTATCAAATTCATGTTTTACTTTAAGCCACTGCTTGATTTCTTCTTTATATTGTCCAAAATATGCTTCGTCCTGCATATTACCATAGACAAGTATAGATTGGTTAAGATTCAGAAGCTTCTCATCTGCTCCGGATATATAGCATCCATGTTCTATATCATGCATGGAATTGCCAAGATATATCCTGTCTTCCTTCTCCTGATAAATCTCTGAAAAATGTTCTGTCTTCATATCCAGCCCACAGTCAATATCCATGAAATACATGCCCTTATTACTGTGAATATTGTTTGCAAGGATTTCTCTATTCAAAATGGCAAATTCACAATGATTCTGTAAAGAAAGGCATCTGGTCGTAACATAACAGAACAACTGATTGCCAAGTCCCTGACCCTTTAATAATTCTGTTGCAATAACCTGCCTGTCTGACATAACAATCACCTGTCCTTCCCTTAAAATCTATCTCCTACAGCGTAGTCTGTGCAATCTTACCACCCTCAACCTTATAGATTATGTCACACTTCTCAATTGTATTAAGTCTATGTGCAATAATAACCATTGTTTTCTTACCGTGAAAGCTGTTAATTGCCTCCATTACAGCAGCCTCTGTTTCATTATCCAATGCCGAAGTAGCTTCATCAAATACCAGAATCTCAGGATTATGATATAGTGCCCTTGCAATACCAAGACGCTGTCTTTGTCCGCCGGACAATCTGACACCTCTGTCACCGATTGCAGTATCCAGCCCTTCTGGAAGAGTCTGAATAAATTCTTTTAACTGTGCTTCCTCTAATACCTGCCAGATTCTGTTATCGTCAATCTCATCATCAGCAATACCAAATGCTATATTATTGCGTATAGGTTCATCTACCAGATAAATAGACTGCGGAATATATCCAATCTGTGCCAGCCATGCAGGATAATTATCAAATACATTATCGCCATCACAAAGTATCTGTCCCTCATGAACCTTCAATAACCCCAGAAGAATATCTACTATGGTTGATTTGCCGGCTCCGGAAGGTCCCATAATTCCAATTGACTTACCATACGGGATCTCCATATCAGCATGATCAAAAATCAATACGTCCGTATTAGGATAAGCATATACAATATCCTTTAATTCTATTTTGTTCCTTAACTGCATTGTCTTCGTTTCATCAACAGGTAAGAGTGTCTGATTCGTTTTTTTACTGATTTCATTTATGTTCATATTTTCATAAACATAGTCAAGACACGGTCTAAAATATGAAATATCCGTAAGATACGTATTAATGCGGTTTACACAGGGTAACAATCTGACTGCTGCTAATCCAAAAGCAGTCAATGTCGGAAGCATCTGCGTCATATCATCTCCTAAAGCAACACAGACAACCAAATATCCCAATATAGATACCATAAAAATAGTTTCTATTAAAATTCTGGGCAATGCATTAATAATGGCATATTTTTGATTTAACTTAGCTCCTATTTTCCCATTGCTTTCATAATTATCTGCAAAAAAAGCCTCTCTATGCAATACTTTAACATCTTTAATTCCATAGATAGCCTGAATACGCCATTTAGCAATTCTTGACTGAATTGCCTGATTGGTCATTCCCAGTGAATTCAACTTAGGTTTCAGAACTTTGAATAAAACAAGCGTTACAATCCCTGAAATAAATATGAGAACCATCACAAGCTTCCAATCTGTTGCAATAAGTACTCCACATATCAAAACAAATACAACTACTTCAGATGCCAGGGAAATAATAGCCATCAAAATACCAAATACATTTGGAATATCGCTGTCTGTCAGACGAAAAACAGTAGGAATATCTGCATCAAGATAAAACTCATAAGGTCTGTTCAAAAATTCTCTTAATACCTGACTGATCAGCCTATTTCTATTTACAGAAATAAATCGATTCTGTTCACTTGTCAAAAGTAGCAGATATGCATTTTTTAATACATACATAATCATTAAGGAGACTAAAAGCATGATGATAAATCCCTGCATATTCTGTATATGCAGGAGTTGCATGATCCATTGACAGTACTTATTATTTTGTACCGACTCTGCATCAATGATAACCCATACGACAGGAAGCATTGCTGATATACTTAAAGTTTCCAATATACCACCAATGAATATCATAACTGCCAAAACAACTATATTGATTTTCTGTTTTTTGTCCAAAATGTAATTCAGCTTTTTAAAGATGTCCATTTTATTCCTCATTTCCTACCTGCATAGTGCATGATCATATATCTATTGCTCAACATTAGCCTGATAAATGCTGTCGTAATCATAATTGAGATAAAATTCTTTTTCCTGCTCTAACTTAGACATATAATTATCTCTGGTGATCAATCCATCCCCAGCCTGTATCCACTGTAATATTTCACTGTTAATTTCAGGTGCATAATGCTCCCTGTCTCTGTAATTATCAAGATTACATATTATATCATATTTATCATAAAAATTATAGAGCTTCACATTTGCACAGTCCAACAACATCTCTGTTGCAATCTGTTCTGCTTCAAATTGCCGCATCATAAGTCCTTCCTGATTCTGGAAATCCCAGAAGCAGATACTGTACGGAGTGTAAAACAGATAGAATGTAGTATCCGGATATTGTTTTACTAATTCTACAATATTTTCACGGATATTGGTGATGACCATTTCTCTTTCTTTCGGCGAAAGTCCTGACTGCATGGGCGCTTTCTCTTCCCACCTGTCATAACTTTCCATGATATACTGTAGGCCTGTTGGTTTATCCCAGGATGAATATTCATCCATAGATGTACTCGGCTGCTGTAAAATTGTTTTTGCAATATTAGTCAATACTCCGTGATAAAATACCGACTTGTTAAAAATATACTGTGTATCATTCCAAGGATTATCATCATATAAATATGTTGGATATCCCTCGTATTGTGTCCAGTCTTTTTCTCTGATCAATCCATTATAATCTATTGTCCATATTACTGTCTTCAAATTAGAATTACGTTTCAGTGCCCTTTCCAGATTCTGTGATAATTCCTGATAACCGGCCCCTGAAAAAGTCTCTTTTACAGACTGTGTTCCAAATAATTGATCCATTTCACTTGGTTTAAAGTTCTGTGCCATGGAAGTTCCCGTTATCATTGCATTATAGTCAAAATGTCTGGAAATTCCATCATTCGTATATCTCTCATCATACAAACGGTATCTTACAAATGAAAACGGTTTATGAAAATGAAAATACGGGTCAAAAACAAAACATAGTACAAAGAACAATACTATGGACCCAATCAACGCTAATATACATTTTTTTAACCATGTTTTTGCCTGCATTACTGCTCCTAAAAATTAAAATACAAAAATTCGCTGACTTCTGATAATGACATGACACTCCAAATAAACAATGCTGTGATTGTGATAATCTTACGATTAGTATATTGCATATCTGCTGCCTTTTCCTGCGTATTACACATTGTAAAGCATGCGATTACAACTATAAATGTAAGAATCAAAACGCAAAGTCCCGGATATACATTGATTACAGCGCTTAATCCGATACGATATAGCATCTTCATTTCCACAATATTGTTAAATTGATCTGTGATTGGAGTGTATATAGCCCCCCATCCTTCATGAAACAGTCTGTTCCACAATTCAAATGCCTGTGCTACCGATTCTGCCCTGAACAAACTCCATGCAAAAGTACAGAATACAAAAGTGATTCCCATACGTAATACTTTTGGAATTCTATCTATCCATTTGCTGAATATTTTATGCGCTACATTGGCAGCACCATTTATGATTCCCCACAAAATAAAAGTCCAGTTTGCTCCATGCCATACACCGCTGACAAAGAAAACAATCATTACATTAAGGTACGTCCTTATCTTACCTCTTCTGCTGCCGCCAAGTGGAATATACACATATCTGGTAAAGAATCTGGTCAGGGTCATATGCCATCTGTCCCAGAAATCTACAATAGATACCGCCTTATAGGGGGAATTGAAATTCACCGGCAATTCTACATTGAACATATAACCAATACCATATGCCATATCACAATAACCGCTGAAATCAAAATAAATCTGTAACGAATAACATACCATGACCAACAGAATGGTTGAACTATTCAACTCTCCAACTGCCTGGTATCCTATCGTCACAACTTTAGAAAAAGTATCCGCAATCAATACTTTCTTGGCAAGTCCTAGTACAAATGCATAGATTCCCTTACTGAAATTCTCTACATCTATCTTCTTTCTGCTTTTATCCCGGAACTGTGGAATTAATTCATTATGGTATACAATCGGTCCCGCTATCAACTGTGGAAAAAAAGAAACATAAGCAGCATATTCCAGCAGGCTGTATTTCTCACAATCCTGTCTATAGTAATCTATTACATATGACAGCTGCTGAAATGTATAGAAACTGATTCCCAGTGGCAGAACTACACGAAGCAGATGAATATCTGTCTTTAAGACTGCATTTACATTTTCTATAAAGAAATCATAATACTTATAATAGAATAAAATGCCAAGATTTAGCAGTATTCCAACAATCATGAGCAACTGCCTGCTTTTATGGCGTTTCACCCTGGACATACCTTCTACCAGAAGATAATTTAACAAAATACTTATTATCAGTATGAACAGGTAGTGTATACTGTTATAGCCATAGAACCACATAGACATGCCAATCAGCCATGCCATACCAAGCTTATATTGTTTGAAATGATTTAACCCATAATATCCAGCCAAAACCAATGGCAGAAATAGGAAAATAAAAATATAAGAATTAAATAACATATGTTTCGTCCTTATTTATATCTAAAAGGTATAATGACTTTCTCGTATAATTTGTTTATGACCTTATACCCTGTGGGAGACATCAGAAAAATACGCATTCTAGCAACATCCCCATTACCTTCATAGGCACTTTGATACACTCTCAGAATTTCCTTTTTTTCACTTTTCATCATAGACACAATGCGTCTTGCCGCATCCCTAGTAGCTGATATCTGAGATAACTCCATATAATATGATAACATTCTACGATAAAAATAATACGCAGCCATGTCTCCCATTTGATCTGAGACATGTTGCCTGATATAAGCTATGTGCTCTCTCCAGAAAGGAATTTCATCGCCAAACATCCTCTCTGTACGATTCACATTCATAATACTGCCTTCCCGATCAAGCACATAATTATACAGACACTCATCTATATATACTGCCCTTTCAAGTTTGCAGAATGCCCTAGTTGTATACATGATATCCTCAGAATTTTTTCCAACTGGGAAAAGGACTCCCTCTACAACTTCTCTTGCAAACAGTTTACTCCATACAGAGTTATAGACGACATACTCATCCGTATCTGATAAATATACCTTCAGGATTCCTTCTCTGTCAAAAGCCGTAATCCTGCCATTGCCGCCTCTCTCTATCCTGTCCTGATAAGCCTTTGCATACCGGCACACTGCCACCTGTGCATTGTTTTCTACGCAGGCAGCATACATCTTCTCATACATCTGAGGTTCTATCCAGTCGTCACTGTCAACATAACCGACATAATTTCCACTGACAACTGCCAGACCTGCATTCCTGGCATCTGATAATCCGCCATTGGGTTTGTGTACGACTTTGATCCGCTCGTCACGCAATGCGTACTCATCACACATTGCAGTGGAATGGTCTGTAGAGCCATCGTCTACCAGAATAATCTCCAGATTATGATAAGTCTGATTTATTATGGAATTCACACATCTCTCCATATATTGTTCCATATTATACACAGGAACAATTACAGATATTAAATCATTTTTATTCACACACTTGTCCATTCTGATCCAATAGAATCCAGTTTTTCCAATTTTGCTTTACCTGTGTAGCTGTTGTTGTCTCATAATTATCATGATGCAATGGTCTTATCATGATTTTCTCCTTATTTTGATTCAACCTTGCTGCCCACATACTGAATGTACTGTTTGCACAGATATTATGCTTACATTTGCTCATAAGCTGCATATCATAGATGCTATCTGCCTTGCTATTCCAATCTACCACATGCATATTATCCTGATGATAATGCTGTTTCGCATATTCTACATCATCAGAGAAAATATAATATACCGGATTACTGACTCTTTCTTCTATATATGCCATTGCGCCTTTATAATAATCTTCCGTGCAGATTCCCATATATCTGGCTCCATCTGCCACTGTCAGATAATCCGTTCTCCGAATATGGATGCTGACCGCATTCTCCTTCTGCATCTGCTCTATACACTGCTGATTTCTTGGGTCATCACTTATCGGAAACTGTAACTTGTCCTGTAACAGTGGAATAATATCCTCATAATACCGCTCACAATTCCAGAAGCCATAGAGATATACGTCATCCATATGAAAAATCTCTGGCATATACTCTTTACTTTCTCTTATTGTCTTGTCTTTTCTTCCCAGAAGCTTTCTGCGGATCTTAGCAGTAAGCAAACCTGAATTATCCAAAAGCTTTGTTCTGTCCTCAGAAGTTGCCTTATCGTACTCTATAGCAGGAAACCGATCAAGTTCCAGACTACGCCATTCCCTATCCTCTCCAGCTGCATCGTTATATGCATACGTATCCAGTTTCACTTTTTTCCCAAGGCTTTTCATTTTTTCATAAAGGGCATATTGATATAATTGATTACCCAATCCACCCATCACATGAATTAAAATCATAGATTCCCTCGTTCTTTATTTCTGTTCCAACAAGAACAATTTAGCTGTCGAATCCACAACTGCTGTCGTTTGATAACCTACAGATTCTAATGCGTTCACTATTGTATCATGTTGTCCAGATACCACATAAATCTGCTTTGGCAGACCATCAGGATAAACTTTCTCATTCAGAAAAGATATCCATTCCTCATCACTATAATCCAATGTTTCTAATGTTTCATTGCAATAAATCTGATTCCAGTCGGATTCCTGATACCCTTCGCTATGTGTCAAGTAATATACAAATGCATACCTCTGATGGAAATTGACAAAAGTCGGAACTTCTTCTCCATCATCTGACCGCCATGTTCTGACCACAGTTCTTAAATCACTTTTTGCCCAGTGATTGCTGATTCGATAATCTCCATATGTGCAATATAAAACCATGGCAATTACAACTCCGACACTTATAAATGGTGATACCTTACGCATCCATTGTTTGTCACTTTCCTTGAAGATCATAACCGTTTCATATAAAATAACTGCAATCAAAATAAACCACAGCGGAAATATAAACAAATTATAACGATTACCAAACCAGCCATATGCATAGATATTCAGTGTTGTAATCACGTAATAAATAAGAAATACCCATATATTACATCTGATAAAAAACTTAACTTCTTTTCTATGCGTCTTTCTATAAACAAATATGCCAAGACCCAATAGCGCAAAAAGAATGATCCATATTGCCCATGTTATCTTCTCTGCATCCCTGTCATAGTCCAGCATGCACCAGCGAAGCACCCACATCAGACTGTCAAAGAAATCCAGTATGACATTATTACCAGTTATCTCTATCGGCTTTTCAGCCCCAAGTGTACTGATTGGATTCGTTGACTGGGGGAACATGAAGAAATAAAGCAAAGGAATTCCAGCCCCTATACCAGCTGCAACATAAGATATCAAAGTAGTCCGGAACGTTTTCTTCTCTCCTGATTTCCAATAGTATACTAACAGCTGCAGTGCCATTGGTATAATGACAAATACAGCGCCATAATGTGTATATACATCTACTACACATAAAACTGTAAACATAATTGCTCTTTTAATCGTGATCTGCTCTAATATAAACAGGTATAGATATACAGTCCAGATTAACAGCATAATTAAAAGCATATATTCTGATGCTTCTTTCACATAATACATCAGAATATAAATACTGGAAAACACAAAAACAGACAAGGTAGCTGAAAATCTGCCACACAGTTTCTTTATGACCAGATATAAACCAATTACTGCAATGAAGCCCATTACTACACTGGAAAAACGATACCACCACTCACTGTCATGAATCTGCAGCCAGATACACATCAACCAGTTATATAAAGGAGGCTGCTGCTGAATATACGCCATACGTTCATACATGGTCGTATATTGTGTCACGCCCTGTATTGCTCCTTTTACCGGTATGGAGCAATAATATTCCATTGATTCATCCTGCCAGATTGGCGCATTGGTCAATTTATATAATGCCATGATCCAATAATATATAAATGCAAGTCCTGCCGTTACCCATTCAGGTACTTTGAATTTTCCCAGTGTCTTCACTCTTCCATTCCTTTCGTTTAAACAAACTCCGCACTAACACAAATCATAGCACAAGATTACAAATCGGTAAACTGCTTTTAAATACCACCTTTTATTCAATACTCCTGAATCCCTGCTTCAATGTATCTCCCCGGAAAGTAATCTCCACCTTCCTTGGAATCGCAGGGAATGCATCATATCCCACTCTGTCACCGCTTACCGGATAATAGAACGTAACTCCATTGACTTCATAGGTATCCAGCTCATAGCTTCCGTAATTCTGTTGTGCCACATAATATGGCAGGTTACTCTGTGTTACAATATAGCCTCCTAATGACCATAGCTTCACGAATCCCAACATCAGAAGCAGTATACACAGTATTCTATCCAGGATTACTGTATCTGCAAGTTTTATTTTAATACAGATTGCAGTCCACATCATGCCACCGGTCAGCGCTATCAACAGTAATATATAGGCATACCCATATCTGAGCAGTGGCGCTGATAACTGCCAGAACAGATAAGATGCTGCTATCGCCAGCCATACCAGCCCAAGGTCTTTTATCTTATCAGCTTTTCTTCTAAATAAGGCAATTATGAACATAATGAATCCCAGAATGATGCTTATGATATCTGCAATAATAAATAATTTACCCAACTTCGGCAGCATTGTCTGAAACCACTGCGGGAACCATTCTGTCATTGGCATATTTACCAGTGCCGCATTATTCAAGCCCCTTCCCCAGGTCTTAATCTCAGCAGCATCCAAAGCTGCTGCCTGGGCTGGAATCTTCCAGTCTACAGAGAATATATCCAACGCCGGGAAAGGATATAACAAATATCCTGATATCCATACTGTCCTTATAAGCCAGGGTGTTATAACTCCAATGCCCATACATAGATAAAGCATAATTTCTTTCCATCGTTTCTGCCGTATCAGCATAATAGCCGGCTTCAGAACCAGTATCAGAATCAATCCGGCTGTCAGCTTCAGGGATACTGCATAGACCCCTGCCACACATAGCAATGCATAGGGTGTTACATTATCAGCTTCCTTCTCATCCTCTAATTGACTCAGCCATTTGATGATGATATAGAATACCGTGCACATAATCGCATAATCGGAAGCAGGCGCCATAATATCACCATATATCAAGGTCAGGTAGAACAATGCTGCTGCCCTTGCAAAATCTGATAAAAGTAACTTCTTTCTTTTCCAGGCATGCACGATACGCAATGCCTCTACACTGAGAATCAATGCTATCAGCCCATTTACACTATGCATAGACTGTCCAAATATATATGGCATACTGTAAAGCGCGGACAACGCAAAAAAGGAACTGTTATAGGCAAATCTCACATGAATATTGCCCAGTCCCTTCACTATTCCATATTCCTCTATCCAGCGTATGCTTTGCGCATGATACAGGTCAGAATCGTAATGCATGTATCCTCTGGATGTACAATATGTCCATATAAGGATCACTATTGCAAATCCAATGCCTTTTAAGACTATAGCTTTCCTTTTCTGTAGCTGCATCATATATGATAGTTGTCCTCTACCATAAAAAAGCGATATTGCACATATCAGCAAAAGTACCAGATTCGCAAGGATTCCAACCTTATAGAATAAGCTCCATATCTGTGCATAGACAGTTGCTGCAATCAGTCCCATTGCCAGAATGCTGTCTGCTTTGCTGATCTGGTAATGAAGTCTGTTCCTGGTAAATGCAGCAACACCTATCCCAAGGCACATTGTCGTAAATGCGATATAGAGCCAGTTAATCAGAACTGTAAGCATTATGCTGCCCTCTCATTGACCATCCAGCTCTGGAACATCAGAATATACCATATCTGATCTCTCCAGTTGTCATGTTCCACATAATCATTCCAGATATGCCATACCACATCCGGATTCAGGATTCCCTGCTGCTCTAGCATTTTCCTGTCTATGAGGCTCTCTGCCCATTCACGAAGCTGTGGCTCTTTGAGCCATTTCATAATGGGAATTGAGAAGCCCTTCTTTGGTCTGTCCATCATTTCCTTGGGAACATATCGGTAAAGGACATCCTTTAACACTAGCTTGCCCTCATCACCCTGCTTCTTATATTCCATCGGAATCGTCCATGCAAATTCTACTACATCCTTGTCCAGCATAGGTACTCTGGTTTCCAGTGATACTGCCATTGCTGTTCTGTCTACTTTTACCAGAATATCATCGGGATGGTACATTTCCATATCCATGAGCATGATACAGTTCTGCGTATCCTTCAGATCTCCATACGGATTCAGATTCTGTTTATATCCATGAACCTGTCTCTCTAATGGAATCTCTTTACTCAAAGGCTCCTGGGCATTAGATAGTTCATACAGATTCTCCGGACTTTTAGCCCCCAACAGATATGCCTTAGTCTGTAGAACCTGATTGTTTTTTCCAAATGGAGAGTGTAACACCAGTTCACTGCATAATTTGCGGAGTCCATACGGATAATTCTTCATTTTACCCCAGATTCGATTAATGGAAGAATAACAACCATATCCACAGAATAATTCGTCCCCTGCATCTCCACTTAAAGATACCGTAACATGCTCTCTGGTCATCTTACTTACCAGGTATGTGGGAATCTGTGAAGAATCTGCAAAAGGCTCTCCAAACATCCAGGGTAATTTGGGAATCACTGCCTTGGCATCTTCTTCTGTAATGTAAAGTTCTGTATGCTCTGTTCCCAGATGCTGTGCGATTTCTTTTGCATAAACTGCCTCATTGTATTTTGGGTCATCCATGCCTATAGTAAAGCTTCTCACCTTACGGCTTGACTGTGCCTGCATCAGAGCCACTACTGTGCTGCTGTCAATTCCAGCAGACAGGAATGCTCCTACCGGCACATCTGCTACCATCTGATCTTTGATAGATGCCTTGAGCAATCTCTCCAGCTCATCTGCTGCTTCTTCTCTGGTTCCTTTAAACGGATGTGTCTCACCATACTTGGCAGCCTCTCTCACCGACCAGTATGCACTGATTTTAGGCTCGGTATAAGGTGCATCCAGTTCCAGCATACAGCCTGCATCCAGCTTATAGATATTCTCATAAATAGAGTAAGGAGCTGGAATATATCCATGTACAAAATAAATCTGCAATACCTTCGTATCAATCGCATTGTGGAAGTCATTCAGCTGTGTAATACTTCCAAGGTCAGAAGCAAACGCAAAATGTCCATTTACAAATCCATAATAAAGAGGCTTTTCACCAATTCGGTCACGGATCAATGTCAACTTCTTAGTCTGTCTGTCCAGCAAAGCAATGGAAAACATTCCCTTACACATGGCAATTGTTTCTCTGACACCATATGCCTCGAAAGCCTCCAGAAGCACTTCTGTATCAGAAGTTCCGCGGAACGCAGTTACCTTATGTTCTGCAAGTAATTTGTCACGTATCACTTTATAGTTGTAAATTTCTCCATTATATACACACATATATCTGCCAGAGGCTGACTGCATCGGCTGTGCACCATTTTCTGATAGGTCCACAATAGATAATCTGCGATGTCCAAATACTACACTGGCATCCTCATTCGCCCAGAAACCACCTGCATCAGGACCTCGATGCAGCATCCTTTCATTCATTCTGTGTATATTTTCTCTCCAGTTCGTTGGATGGTTACAAAATCCTGCAATTCCACACATAGGCAATGTCCTTTCTCTTTAATCCAGTGTAATCCAGTCTCCCATTTTATATGCCCATTCCTTTGGTTCAATGCCATTACATCCTCCACCATGGTGAAACGTTATCTCTCCAAAATAAATCTTACCATCTACATTGTAGAAATCCACTCTACAGTGTTTGAATGGCTTAGACAGTATCTCTGCATATTGTATCATTTCTTCCCAATTATCCGGTCTGGGAATTTCTTTTTCCAGATAATTCTCACGCTCATCCTTGATTGGCAATAACTTAAAGTCTCTGTCATATATATTGCAGAACGCATCATCTGCATGCTCTCCTGTAGCTGTTGCCAATCCGATATTCAGGAACAGTAATTTTACCTGTCCATTAAAACACATAAATTTATAATCCATAGGAAGCTTACCATTCTTATCTTCCAGTATTTTTTCACAGATAATACGTGGCTTAATATCCTTATAATTCCATTCCCGGCTTCCCCAGAAATAATTACGCTTCATCCAGAAATCAAATTCGTTCTTTTGATATTTATAATCAAATGGCTTATTTCTGTCAAATATGGCATTTGCACCTGAAGTATGGGTGCATTTCATGAAAAATCTATCCGGCAGCTGATCAAAAGGTACTGCTTTAAAAGAATCATAGATTCCATAGACTTCATTCAGTATATGCCCAAGCCCGCATCCCTTCACATACTCACGTACTTCATATTTGTCCGTACATTTCGTCTGTAGCGGATCTCTTTCATGTAATTTCAGATACCAGACCTTCTCATCAAATGTTCTCGGATTCTTGAGATCCAGCCCTTCACCCGTATGCTCTTTATACATCATTTGAGCAAACTCTTCATCGCTAAGCTTATTAAAACGGTCTCTTCGATAGTTTCGTATGATATTATACAGCTTGGCTGTCACTGTATGATGATATAAAAATACCTTTAAAGGATGTGCCACAATATTTCCTCCCGCTTTGTCTCTTAATTCTTATCATGTGCAATATGAGATAAGTATTTTCTCCACTCACCATTTACCTTATCCGGATTCAACTCTTCCACAATCTTGTACGCATTATCACCGAGCTTCTGCGCATACTGTGGATCAGATAGAATTTTGCGGAAAGCATCTGCCAACGCATAGGCATCTCCTACCGGAACTAGCAGTCCATTCACTCCATCTTCAATCAGAGTTGACGGTCCACCACACGGACAGTCTGTAGATACTACGGGTAATCCAAGAGCCATGGCTTCCATCAAGGAATTCGGCATTCCTTCCGTATTGGATGTAAGAGCAAATATCTGCGCTTTGTATATATGCTCAGCAACATTTGTAACTGTTCCCGGTAAGGAGATTCTATCTGTCAGTTCTTTCTCCTTCACCAGTTGTTCTAATTGCTCTTTGCAATTACCATCTCCGTATATGCATAAATTTACATTCGGATACTCTGAAGCAATTCTGGCAAATGCATGAATCAACATAGCGTGATTTTTGTTCTCATCTGTACGCCCTACTGCCACAATCAATGGCTCTCTGACTCCCTCATATTTGTTCTTTACAAATAATGGATTTAGTGGGTTAGGTAAAATCACCGCTTTCTTTCTTACACGCTTTGGAAAGAACTGCATTGCCATCTTCGTCTGCAATACAACTCCATCAGCATAACGAAACAGCCATTTTGCAAGAAACTGCATCAATTTCCCTTCATATTCCATAGTAGGTTCCCCTCGAACCGATACTACTGTCCTGACCGGCAGGAATCTTGAAGTAGCAATAGCCATCAGATTATTTTTGCCAAGGAAAGACAAAATGACATCCGGCTTATACTCTTGCCAGATTCGACGTAAAGTCCGAAATCTGGTCATGAAATTCTGCAGTCTATTTCCCTGAAGTTGATCCTGCAAAGGCTCAGAATATACCCTCTTAATATCTGGTATAATCTCGTATTCATCCTGCCTTTTATACTGTGTTACCAATAATACATCATAATGATTCCGATAGAAAAACTCTGCCAGATTCACCATAACACGCTCTGAACCACCCTTTTGAAGGGAACTGATAAAAAGTGCAATTTTCTTCATTTCTACCTCTTTTCAGGTTTTTACATATATGCTTTGTACCATTGCTGGAACATCAGAAAAGCCCATACAATTCGTGAATACCTGGTTCCTGATCCAGACTTGCCATCACCACTTGTAAGATATTTCTGTACGAACTGATTCACGTATTTGGAATCAAATATTCCCTGATTGCAAAGGAAACTGCTTTCTGATACATCAAGCAACTGCTCCTTGAGTGGTCCCCTCATCCATTGATCAAGCGGCACTGAGAAACCTACCTTAGGTCTGTCCAGCAATTCTCTTGGAATATATTCGTATGCTATATCTTTCAGGATACGTTTTTTCACACCGTTATAATACTTAAATTCATGAGGAAGTCTGTAGGAATATTCTACAACGTTGACATCCAGCAGAGGACATCTGGTTTCAAGAGAGTACTTCATAGACGCTCTGTCCACTTTACATAATATATCTCCCACCAGATAAGTATCCTCATCTACCAACATTCTTCTCTCCTGCCAGTTCTTCTCATGATACTTGTTTTCTATTTCATATTGATATGGTATTCCCTGTTCTGCAACCATGCGGCTGATCAGTTCCATATAACGTACGTTCCCAAGCTGTGTCTTGGTCTGTGGATTGTCATTACGTGCTATCACCTGCACCTGAAAAGGCAGTTTTGATATAAAATCAGCCTTTTTCAAAGGTGGAACCGAACATACTCCATTCACTACTCTTCCCAATACATCCAGCTTCTGCGCCTTGGCTACATAATCATAGACATTATATCCACAGAAGAACTCATCTCCACCATCCCCGGATAGCACAACCGTAACATCCTTAGATGCCAGTTGTGACACCAGCATGGATGGAATCTGTGAGCTGTCTGCAAAGGGTTCATCATAATACTTGGCTATATCATCCAGCATGTGGAACATTGCCTTCTCATCTACATATAGTTCTGTATGATTAGTCCCAAGATGCTTCGCCATTTCTTTTGCATATCTGGCTTCATTGTAATTCTCTTCATGAAAACCAATGGAATAAGTCTTAACCGGTTCATTGCTCAGTGATTGTGCCAAAGCTGTCACCAGGGAAGAGTCATATCCCCCACTTAAAAAAGTTCCAAGGGGTACATCTGCTATCATTCTCTTAGCCACAGCATCCTTCAAAATAGCAGTAAGTTCTTCCTTTGCCTGTTCATAAGAGTTTACTTTATCTGCCGCTTTTGCCTGATGTACCTGCGCAATATCCCAGTATTTCCAGCTTGTTACACGTTCTGAAGCTTCCTCTTCTTCTACATGAAAACAGATTACCTGTCCTGGTTCTACTTTATATACATTTTCAAAAATAGTATCAGGTTCACAGATGTACTGTTGATAAAGGTATCTTCCAATAACATCCTTTCTGATCACTCTCGGAAAACCGGGATACTCCATGATTGGTTTCAGTTCTGAAGCAAATACAATATTATCCTGATCCAGCCAATAGTAAAGAGGCTTCTTACCCACTCTATCCCTGATCAGATACAGTTCCTCTTTCTCCCTATCATAAAGTGCAATTGCAAACATTCCCCGGAATCTGTCTATGCAGGAAAGCCCCCACTTCAGATAAGCCGCTAATATTACTTCTGTATCACATTGAGACTTGAACGGATAATCACCCAACTCGTTCTTAATATCCTGAAAATTATAAATTTCACCATTGTATGTAATCACAATGCGCTTATCATTAGAATACATTGGCTGATGCCCCAACATGGATAGATCCATAATGGAGAGACGTCTCTGTGCAAATCCGAGATAATAACCATTCCCTACCTGGAAAATCTCTTCTCCACTGTCATTAGGGCCTCTGTGATACATGGTATCATTCATTTTTTTCAGTTGATCTATTGTTATGCATTTTCTTGAAATAAAACCACAAATGCCACACATACTGTACGCCTCCATTCCATCATGCTTTACTGTTTATCACATATTTCAAGCAGATATTTCTCCCACTCCCTAAAGACTACATCTGCACTCGCACGTTCTGATATCTTAGCTGCATTTCTGCCTAATCTGTCTGCCAGCTGTGGGTCTTCTATTAAGCGATTGATTGCTGCTGCCAGAGCATTCTCATCTCCTACCGGAACCAGCAAACCATTCTCGCCGTCTGTAATTACCATTCTAGGGCCTCCCGGTGGACAATCTGTTGCAACAACAGGCAGCCCCAATGCCATTGCCTCCAACATAGCATTCGGCATTCCTTCCACATCAGAAGAAAATGCCGCGACTGCCCCATTGATCATATCCTTTTGAAGCTGATTACTTCCTCCCATCAATTTCACATAATCCCACGCTTTATTTTCTGCTATCTGTGCTTCCAGCTTTTCCCAGGTTCCATCATGTGTATCCTGACCAAATATTTTAAGTACATAATCCGGATGTTTACTATGAACCTGTTCAAATGCCCTGATAAGCATAAGCTGATTTTTAAAATCCACGATTCTACCTGAGTGTACTACTGTCTTCTCTCTATGTTCAGGAATTGGATTGCCAATAAAAACCGGATTAATCGCATTTAATATAATGCGTGATCTCCTCTGAACATACTCAGGGAAGAAATCTTTCTGTTCCTGCGTCTGGAAAACGCACCCTGCTGCCCTTCTGAATAAAATAGGAATCTGTATCTTATCAGACAGGAAATCATAACATCCAACCGGTGCAATTCTGATGGATATTACCACTGGAATTTTCGTTCCTATTGCTGATGTTAATGCCCTGTAATTTGCTTTTCTTGCAAAAGCAATCACAATATCCGGCTGTGTCTGTTTTAAAAATCTTCGTAAGTTAATAATGCGGTCAAGGAATTTCTTTACTCTTCCATCGTTCTCCTGTTCAGGAGTCAGCCCTACATGGATACGATGAATCTTTGGGTCTGTTTCATACTCATTTTCTCCCTGCGTCTCTGTTGCGATATATACCTCATATCCATGATTTACAAACTGTCCTGCAAGGTTGGTTACTACACGTTCTGCGCCGCCTCGTTCCAGGCATTGTATATGAAATACTATTTTCTTCATTTTCTACCCTTTCGGTAAATCTCTATCAGCATAATCCATGCAGCCTGATAAAATAATCCTGTATTGTACAACATATATCTCATCTGAGGATAAATAGCTGCAGAGGTTCCTACTACATTTACTGCAATCGCTGTTAATACTACAATAGCCATACAAGCTGAGGATTGCCCCCTCTCTCTGCCAGACTGCATCTTAAATAAATAAATGATCATTCCTGTATAAGCAATGTACAGGAACAATGCAACCCAGTTAAGAACTGTATGAACCTTTAAAACTGTTGTAACAAATCCATGGACAATATTACTGCAGAATATTTTAAACATTCCAGGTATACATGGAACAAGCAGCTCTTTCATCATTTCATTCATGATACGATTTGCATCAAGTTCCCGTTCCTGATCATTCATTCCCTGACTGAGCTGTTCTTCACGTATAACTACATTCACAATATCAAACTTGATGCGATCATAAGAACTACTGTAATGTTCTTCTATATTATGCCATCCCTTACCTGCATATCCGGCATTATACTCTAATGCATCGGCTCTGTTCATTATCTCCAGAAAAAGTTTCTGATTCTCCTTATCCGAGATATAAGATACCATATCCTTATCTGCTACATAGATTTCTGTTCCTAGAATAAAGCTGGAATCACCTGTATGAGGCGCGAATACTCCTCTGACGCCATAATTATATGTGCAGTCAAGTAATCTGGTTCCTGCAAATCCCAATATAACGATTACACCTGCACTAAGAACTGCAAGATACCATTTCTTATCCTTCCACCATGAAGCAACCAGGCATAGGAACAGCAATCCGAATGCTACTATCATCTGTTTTCTTGTAGACATTAATATAATAGCCCACACAAATGCCATGATCACATTTTTCTTTTTATGATCATAGATAATTCCTAATAAATTCAGGAAAAAAAATACCCAAATGGAATATGTGATAGCTTCTGTCTCAATGCTATTATAGTAACTATATCTTCTTTGGGCTACGAAACGGTTTAAGAGTGTAATTCCATATTGAATCACCAATACACCAATTGTTCCCAACCAGTGCAGATTAAATCGTCTGCTCAAGCCTACAGTAATTGCACTGGCAGCGGCTGCCGCAAGTAAGCACTGTAGTATTACTGCCAGCTGCTGATACCCTTCCCAGCCGGCAAATACCCTACATATCCATAGGAAAAATGAATATCCAGGATCTCTGGCACTTATCATATCAATATATGACTGTGCATCTGGTGTAATAACAATTCCGTCATGCCAGTACCAGAACAGATAAAATACTGCACTGACCGCAAATAGAACACTATATAAAATCATTCTTTTATTCCTGCTGTCCGACATTCTCTACCTCCGGCCATTCTAATTCCTGTACAATTAATCTGTCAATTTCCCTGACATATGCATCCACACCAAATTGATTTGCACGATACAGTGCCTTATTCCTATATGAAGTCATAAGTTCCTGATTCAGTAATAATTCCACCAATTCCCCTGCAAATATTTCCTCTTCTTGTGATATCATGCTGGCATCGAGATTCTTTCCACCATAAAAAACCGGTGTTAATATACCATAATCTGCATGGTATACTTTATCCTGTGCATCACATTGTTGATAATCGTTCTGCAATATTTCCGCTGGTCCTGTCTTGCAGTTTACGCTGACACAGGGCAATCCCACTGCCATCGCTTCGATCAAAGCATTTGGAAATCCTTCGCTGTCTGAAGTCAGTGCATATACATCCGCCCGCACCAACAATGCAAATGGGTTCTTCTGCACACCAGTAAACAATACCTGCTCTGCTATCCCCAGTTCCTGCGCCAGCTTCTGATACTCACTGTAGTCGCCATCACCAATTATCATAAGTTTCACATGCGGCATTTTGTTATTCACCAGCTTAACAGCTTTAATTAAATGCCAAAAGCCTTTTACATCATGGGCACGTCCCATAGATACTATGGTTGGACCTGTTTTCTGTAGAAACGCTTCTATTTTCTCATCTATCTTTTCTCTGGATAATACATTGATTTCATCCAAATTGCAAGGATTATACAAAGTTGCTGAATTTTTCACAGGATACGACCGTCCAATCTCCTGCTCCATCACCTTCGTGCAACTCACCATTCTATCTGCCCTTTTGCATACAAACTGCATCTGTCTGTGATTATCCAATGCCCCATAGCCACGGATTCCTGCCCATGTTTTATCATGGTATTTTGAAAGTACATTTACCATATTAGCAGTCTGCCCAAAGCTATAGCTGATTTGAATATCCAGCTCTTTCTTTAATTTTTTTACCTGTGCAACCCGTTTGTATACATTTATGATTTTACCAAATTTACCAGGTACTGCTCCCAGATGAAGATCTATTAAATGAACTCCACTTACATCATAAATCATGCCTTCCGTGTTAAACACAACTAGGTGCACTTCGTATTTTGTTTTCAGCAATTGCGCTGTCAATGCACAGATCCGTTCCAATCCGCCCTGATCAAGCATCGGAACAATCAGCATGATTCTGATTCGTGTGGACGTCTCCATATTAATTCACCCTTTTCATTGCTTTCATCGCCAGAACTGCAGCCTTACCTAATACAGTATTTCCTGCAAAAATATTGTAATACGTTATCTTTTCTCCACCAAATTTCAATTTAAATTCATCAATTCCGTTCGGGTTCTCAAAATCTGAGATTCCCCCCCAGTCATATCGCAGCAGCCCTTTTTGCTTAAAGTACTTAATGTCTTCCCAATGCAGTCTCTTATTGGCTCTTCCTATCATTGACTGGTCTGCGCTCTCTTCTCTAAAGCAGGATGCAGAATGAAGAAGTCTTGCTTCTTCCCTATCACAGATATAGGAATGAAATACCAGTACTTCGCCTTCATGTATTGCTGCCGAGAAGACAATACCATCTACTGCCAGATATCTCTCTATTGCTGTTACATTCAGCTTCGTATCTGAGCCTTTTGACCTGTACATTCTCTCATATATATCCCGAAAAGTCTCAATCAGCTGTGGATTTTTCTCAATATCTTCTTTGGTGTAAAAGGCAATCTCAATATTATCCTTTTCACTGCGGCGGAACTGGTACTTCACAGCTTTATTTATATTTGCCAACATATCTTCCTCAGAAATCGTCAGATCATTTCTACAGGTATGATATTCCTGCCAGCCCCGGAAGCTTCCATTTGTCTCCTCTATCGGTGCTCCATGGACAAACAGAATATCCGCCTTTCTCTTTTCCTTAAGAAGTGATTCTACTGTTCGTTTACCCGGATACCATATCTGATTTACTTTCAGAAATTTCTTCTGATATATAACATCTATCATTATGTCAACCTGCTTTCTCTATTCTGTAGTATGTCCAGGAGGATTCTGTCCCGTTCGATAGAATTGTGCCATCTGTACAGCCTGTCTTCTTACATCGAAGCCTGTCTGTGCAATTGCTTCTCTCATATCTTCACGTCTTAACGCTTCCTGTGCATTCTGAAGGATTTCTTCTGCCCACAGCTTCGGATCCTCTTCTATGTTTCGATAGGATACGAGTGGAGTTAATGCCACTTCTTTGGTCACCCGGTCAGATACCAGGCAATGCAATCCTGCTGCCTGTGCTTCTGCTACACTTCCAGGCAATCCTTCAAATGTAGAGGGAAATACGAAGTAATCAAAAGCCTGATAGTACTTCTCAACATCATATCTGTTTCCAAGAAAATATGCCTTATCTTCCAATCCAAGTCCTTTGATCTTCTCACGTATAGTTTCTTCTTGTTCACCCTTGCCTATCATAACAAGAACTGCGTCATCCCGTTCTTTGCATACTTTGGCAAAAATATCCACCAGATACGTATGATTCTTCATGAATCCAAAACGCCCTACATGACCTATAACAAATTTATCCTGAATGCCCAATTCAGTACGTATCTCATCCCGCACATTCTGTTGAAAATGAAACCTTTCCGCATCAATGGCATTGGGAATCGTCCAGACTTTTCCATCTCTGACGGCTTTTGCCCCATATACTGCAATTCCTGCTTCTTTCGAACAGGTAAATAAGTAATCCGCCCTATTTTTTAGTGGAATACGCAATACCCTGGTCGCAATGCCTTTTAGTCCTTTATCTACGCCTGCACTTCTGGCATGGGCAGCTGTAATCAAAGGCAGTGACTGTCTGGCATATTCCTGCTTAGCTATAGGCAGATAAATAGCTGCCGTACTAGTCATATGTCCCTGTATAACAGTAAATTCCTTATGTTCTTTGAAAAATATGTGAATTGCTTTACGATACTCTGCTATATTGAAGAATTTGAATCTTGGCAGACTATAGATATGACCTCCAAGAGAACGGATTTCTTCACTATAATGTCCGTCTTCTTTGGTATGAATCAGAAAATCAAACTGTACCTGGCTCCTGTCTATACAACGGTATAATTCCATGATTCTGCTCTCTGCACCACCAAGATTCGTGGTGCCAAGCACATGCAAGACTCTGACTGGTTTTGGTTTTATTTCCTGTTCCTTCATGCACTTGCACCTCCTTCTGCCTGCTTTGTTACAGCTTACTTTTTATTTGAACTAATATATATTTACCCAAAGCCTTCAGATGTTCTGCCCAATGTTCAAGCATATTGCGTTTCACCGTATCAGCCTGTAAATACTCTGTATAAGAAATAAATTTATCCTTATACTGTGCGAACATCTGCTCATACCTGGCAAAATCCTGGTCATTCATGGTATTGGCATGAACAACAAAAGTCGTATATCCTTTTTCCTGTTTCAGGCTATTGCTCTGTTTAAAAGAAATTGGATAAAATGTCAATCCCTGCCATTGATATGGCTGCTTGCCAAATCCATCTGTTATTTTGGTAAAGCCAAGCTTTTTTAAGGCTTTCAATGTATTGTAGTCATATGAATGCGCCGGAGCCATAAATATATCCGTGTCAATCTGATGCTCTTTTAGAATCTTCTGACCTTTTTCCAATGAAGCATATTGATCTTCATAACTGTTCCCCGCATATTCAGAAAGTGCATTCAGTGGAAAGCAGCCTTTCTTATGCGTATTATAAATATGTGTACAGCCGTGCTGGGCAATACACCATCCCTCACTCTGTAATGTATGCAGATATTCCCAGTAATCTGTTCTTGGTTTCTCAATATGCAGCATAGTATCCTGATTCGCAGGAACTACCCCTATAAGCGGTTTGACCTGATACAGATCACAAAGCTCCTTAAACCTAAGGAACTTTGCCCAATCCATATCAGGCGTAATATCATCCATTCTGATTGCTATTTTCATAAGTTAGCCTTATACCAGTCAATTGCCAGTGCAATACCCTTGGAGAAATCATAGTCCGGGGCATAGCCAAGAAGTTCTTTCGCCTTAGTAATATCAGCATTAGAATGCTTAATATCCCCGGCTCTGTCCGGTCCAAAATGCGGCTCTACGTTCTTACCCAGTGCCTTGCAAAGGTCATAATAAATGTCAATTAAATACTCTCTTCCACCGTAAGCAATGTTAAATGCCTGTCCTGCTGCTTCTGATGGAGCCAGACAAGCCTTCATATTTGCTTCGATGACGTTATCAATATAAGTGAAATCTCTGGACTGTTTGCCATCACCATTGATTGTAGGCACTTCACCATCCAGAAGCTGCTTGATAAACTTAGGGATAACCGCTGCATATGCGCCATTAGGGTCCTGCCTGCGTCCAAATACATTGAAATAGCGAAGTCCATAAGTATCTAAGCCATACAGTCTCTTATAGAGCTTACCATACTCTTCATCCACACGCTTAGTCAGTGCATAAGGAGATAACAGATTACCCTCCTGACCTTCTTTCTTAGGTAGTACAGGATGATCTCCATATACAGATGAACTGGATGCATAGACGAACTTCTTTACTCCATTCTGTCTGGCTGCTTCCATCATGTTCAGAGTACCCATAATGTTGTTACGCTCATAGAATAAAGGCATCTCGATACTTCTGGGAACTGAACCCCATGCAGCCTGATTCATAACATAATCAACACCCTCACACGCCTTCATGCAGGTGTCCAGATCCTTGATGTCTCCTTTAATAAAGGTATAATTAGATCTGTCTGCAAGAAGTTTAACATTTTCTTCCTTACCTGTTGAAAGATCATCCAGACATCTGACCTGATATCCCATATCAGTTAATGCTTCACACAGATTGGAACCGATAAAACCAGCCCCACCTGTTACAAGAAATACACTCTTTTCATCAAATTTCAGATTCTTATAGCCCATCTTGTTTATCCTCTTTTCTTCTTCCTGTAATTTTCCATAGTATTAAAATACCACATAAATAAATTAAAGAAGTATTATATATCATATATCTGGAAAGACACATAATAGTAAATGATACAGCCCCTGCCATTCCTGCTGTCAATAATGCAGTCAATAGCAAAAATCCGAACACCTTATACTCTTTCTTTTTTATTCCCAGATAAATTCCTGCAATAATCAAAAATAAATATCCACATATAACCGGAATATATAATAACGGATTCAGAACCGCAACACTTCGAATCAATCCTACTGCAATATTTTTCATATAATGAACCATATAAACAGGTATACAGTCTCTCAAAACATCTTTCATCATATTGCCTGACATCTGGTCCATTAACTTCAGTCTTTCTAGATAGCTCACATTTCCATAGGTTTTCTCTATATATTCTGCAAGTTTTGCCTCTATAATATCCATTTTTAACGTGTCATGTGCACTGGAGAAGAATTCTGCCTCTGCTGCCAGTCCACTTGGTGCATCTACATATAAAACCCCCTGCGCTGCCGCTTCATCATAAATCTGATCATACAATGTCCTAAGTGTATCATCCTTTATATTCCGATCTGCCTCACGCTCTGATACATATAACACATTAGTAAATAGAGTTACCTTGCCATAAGGTGTCTGAGAAAATGCTCCATTATTTATATAATTATAGATTCCTACCGAAAATGTTCTGACACCAACTGTTATGATTACAAGCAGAACACAGATACACATGTTTTTCCAAAATAATCTCGAATCCTGTTTGCGATACCGTATATGCAGTACCACTGCTTCTACAATGAACCATGCAATCAATGTAACCAGCATCTGACCTCTTGTCAAGGTAAGGATAAGGGCAATTACAAGGCTTACTATACTATATATTACATATTTTTTCCGATCTGTCTGCTTCTCCCATACTATGCGCAATAAAAAATAGAAATAGAGATTATATAATGAGAGGGTAATTCCTTCTGTTAAAATTGCATTTGCAATAATCATCCGTGACACAGTAAAAAAAGGAGTCACTATATAAGGCATCAAAACTGCAAGCAGCAATGCCAATTTTATTACTATAGAACGAATTTTATTTGCCTCAATAATATATTCCAGCAGTAAATAACATACAATGACTGCAAATATATTCTGTGTCAAAGCAACTGCAGTGTGGCAGTATTCTCCAAATAAAATTCTGTAAATATATAAGAAAACACCATAAAATGGTTCTCTGATTGGTGACATTACTTCATAACTACCGGTATCTGTATAGGTTCTGCTTCCAAAGAGCAGGAAGCTGCCCATAAATATTATCAATAAAAATATAAATAAAAGCAGCTTCTGCCATTTTCTTTTCATGTACAATTACAGTCTCCAGTAAATATAGTCCTCTGTACTATATTCTTTTCTATCAAAGATTCCCTTAATGTCTACCAATACCTTCTTAGCATGTGCCTTGCTGTAAAGGGAGCTGATTTTCTCTTTGTCCAGTGTCAGGAACTGCTTATGAGATACGGCTACGATAACAGCATCCATCTCCTTGATATCTTCCATCGTATTGAATGTAATGCCATAGAGTCTCTTGGCTTCTGCTGCATCAGCCGCCGGGTCTACTACCATTGGAGTAATGCCATATTCCTGTAATTCCTTATAGATATCAATAACCTTGGTATTTCTGGTATCAGGGCAGTTCTCCTTGAAGGTAAAGCCAAGGATTGCTACCTTTGCACTCTTTACAGGGATATCTGCCTTGATCAGATTCTTTACCAGGTTCTCTGCTACATATTTACCCATATCATCATTGATACGGCGGCCTGACAGAATGATCCGGGAATGATATCCTAACTGTTCTGCCTTATAGGTTAAGTAGTAAGGATCAACACCGATACAGTGACCGCCTACCAGACCCGGCTGGAACTTGAGGAAATTCCACTTGGTTCCTGCTGCTGATAATACAGACTTGGTATCAATCCCCATCTTATTAAAGATAATGGATAATTCGTTCATAAATGCAATGTTAATATCTCTCTGGCTGTTCTCGATAACCTTTGCTGCCTCAGCCACTTTGATACTCTCTGCACGATATACACCAGCTTCTACAACCAGCTCATAGATATGTGCTACTTCGTTTAAAGTCTCTTCATCCATACCGGATACGATCTTGGTAATGGTCTCTAATCTGTGAACCTTGTCACCAGGATTAATACGCTCAGGTGAATAACCGATCTTAAAGTCTACGCCACACTTTAATCCGGATTCCTTCTCCAGAATAGGAACGCAGATATCTTCTGTTACACCTGGGTATACTGTAGATTCAAATACAACGATAGAGCCCTTGGTCAGATTCTGTCCAAGAATACGGCTTGCACCCTCTACCGGTGTCAGATCCGGTGTGTGGTCATCATTGACAGGAGTAGGTACTGCAACGATATGGAACTTGGCTTCTCTTAACTTGGACGGATCTGCCGTAAATTCTACAGTTGTGTTCTTGATTACATCATCTCCAACTTCGTTTGTAGGATCTACACCAGACTTGTATAAGTCAATTTTAGCAGCATTTAAATCGAACCCTACAACTTTGATCTTTCTTGCAAAAGCAACTGCGATAGGCATTCCTACGTAACCTAAGCCCACTAATGATAATTTTTCTTTTCCGTTTACAATATCCTCATATAAACTCATTTTCTTTTCCTCCATTTTATAAAATGTACACTCTGATAATCAGTAGGTACATAAAGACGTGATTTCTTCTATATATGCATTGACGACCTGTTGACGGTCGAATTCACGCTCCATTTTGGCTCTGGCATTGAGTCCCATCTGTTTCTTCTCTTCATAAGAAAGAGCCATGAATTTACGAAGGGCTCCAAGCAGTGCCTCTTTGTCTCTTGCCGGATATCCAAATCCTGTTATGCCTTCGTCATATCCTTCACGGCATCCTGGAATATCTGAAGCCAGCACAGGTCTTGCCGTTGCGCCTGCCTCTAATACCACATTGGACATTCCTTCATGATAGCTTGGCATCAGAACAGCCCATGCCTTTTGATAATAAGGATGCATAATCTTCTGATAACCGGTCAAGGTAACAATTCCTTCTTTTTCATACTGTTCTATGATAGATTTGTAATCATCTTCATAATAACCAACCAGCTCAAATATTACATCAGGATATTCCTGTTTCATTGCTCTGGCAGCGTACAATAATTCCTCTATGCCTTTTTCCTTCATAAGTCTGCCAACATATAGGAATCTGACTGGTTGTGTCTGTGCAGGATATTCTTCTGCACGATGTCTTTCCAGATTCACACCGGAACCTGATACAAGTCTTGATTTTTTGCCTCTGATTCCATATTTTTCAAAAATCGCTCGATTTGTTTCATTCTGAAAAAAGATACAGGATGCTGATTTTAATGCCATTTTGTACAGAAATACTACTAATTTCTGTACCATACCGCCATTTTCAAATACTGAACCCAATCCTGTAATATTTACCAGATAAGGAATATGCCGGCGTCTGCAGCACAAATTGCCATATATATTGGGTTTTATTGTATAAGTCAGTACCACATCAGGCTTAATCTGTGCAAGTAATCGATCATATGCCCTCATCAGTTTCATATCTCTGACAGGGTTCATCCCTCTTCTGTCTAACGGTGTATGATATACTTTACAGCCTTCTGTGACAAGCTCCGGGACTTTATCTTCATCAGGAAGGCTGATATGTACTTCATATCCTTCCCTGAGCAAACGCAGCAACAGTTCGTTTCTAAAATCATACAACCCACTTGCTGAATTGGCAAGTATTAATATCCTTTTCATGTGGTTACTCCTACACTTCATCTATTATCATGATTTCATTATATTTCATCATGACCTTTCCTGTCTGATATTCGCCAATATGCCTCTCATTTGTAATTCCTGCCAGATTGTTACGAATCAGTGTCATATGGTCAGCACCGCAGGCATAGGCATGGGGGTATCCTCCTCCAAATCTAGGATTTACTTCTGATATATAGTAGACACCGTCTTTTTCAAACACATCAATATCTATCTGACCTCTGAATCCGCTTTCTTTCACGAATCTCTCTATGAGTTCAAATAATCTATCATCTGCAAAAGACACGGCTTTATCTGTCTCTCCTGCTCTCATGACCAGCTTCTTCTTCGTAAAAATAGAAACTACCTCTCCACTGATCATATCAATGTAACAGTCAACTCCTATTTCCTGTCCATCCATGAATTCCTGGATCATCATCTGTTCTCCATGATGATATAACAATTCTACTGTTTCTTTGTCCTCTGCCTTTGCAATATGCAGACTGGCACTGCCCTTCATGGGCTTCACAAATACAGGGTATTGCACTTCTCCCGCTTCCAGCGCCTGATAGAATGCCTCTAAATCAATGTAAGATTTAGCGCAGGCATATCCATGCTCACACATCCACTGATAAAGAGCCCATTTATTCAAGGTTCTCTCACATAATTCGTAGGAAGAGCCAATTACCGTAGTTCCAAGGGCTTCAAATTCATTCTTATGCAGTGCAATCAATGACAGTTCCGGATCAATCAGTGATAGAACTCCTGTTATCTTCTCCTTACGGCAGATATCCAGTATCATGTCCATATATCCCGGTTCTGTAATTCTTGGAACAATATAATGTGCATCTCCTTCATACAATGCCGGAGCATAAGGACTGGCATCTGTACATACAATTCTTCCTTCTCCAGCAAATGCTTTCTTAAAATACTGCACTACTTTGTCTCTTGTACCACAGCTTAATATCAATAGATTCATGCTTTACCCCTTTCGGCTTCCAGACGGGCTTTTCTGATTTCAGCAAAATTTCCCTCCGCCTGATTTGTATCAACTGCAATATCTTCATGAACAAATACTTTCTTTATCGTCAGGAAGAAAATCTTCACATCCATTGCAAAGGACAGATTCTTCACATATTCTACATCCTTTGCGATTCTTCTGTCCCAGTCAAGCAGATTTCTGCCACTGACCTGAGCCAGGCCCGTAAGCCCCGGACGTACCGTATGTCTAAGCTGTTCTTCTTCTGTATAATAAGGTAAGTAGCTTACCAGTAAAGGTCTTGGCCCAATCAGGCTCATATCACCTTTTAAAATATTCCATAATTCAGGAAGTTCATCCAGACTGGCAGCCCTCAATATTTTACCAAATTTTGTAAGTCGTACTGCATCTGGCAAAAGGTTGCCCTCTGCATCTCTTTCATCTGTCATGGAACGGAATTTACACAGTTTAAATATCTTCTCGTGATATCCCGGTCTTTCCTGATGGAAAATGACAGGGCTTCCCAGCTTACATCTGACCAGAATCGCCACAACCAAAAGAACAGGACTCAGAATAATAAGCGCTGCTAATGAAATAATAATGTCTAATAATCTTTTTATAACTTTGCGGTACATTCTGTAATCCTTTCTATCCTCTATTCCTGTCTTTATTCAAAACAAGCTTTGATCACTTCAATGATTCTATCCTGCTGTTCCTCTGTCATTTTATTATCGCTTGGAAGACATAAGCCTCTCTGGAAAATATCCATACCTACATCTAATGGTCTTCCATCTTTTCCTACAGAACCACCTTTAATATATGCATTGGTCTTAGCTCTGCCATTACCTTCCCTTGTGACAAATCCATTCATTCTATAAATCGGCTGCATGTGCATAGGCTTCCAGATAGGTCTGCCCTCTGCGTTGATAGATGCGATTGCATCCAGGATTTCTGTCGGGCAGCTCTTACCATGTTCCGGCTGATATAAGGCTTCACATTCTCCTCTTACCTGCTTACACATAGCATCCGGATTGATAATCAGACAGGATAACCAGAAATTGGGTTCTGAATCCTCAGCATTATAAGGGTTCATGGTAACAGGTAAATCCTTTAAGCCTTGCTGGTATCTTTCATAAATTGCCTTCTTCTGTGCAATATGCTCTTCCAGATGTGGCAGCTGACCTCTTATGACTCCGGCGATTACATTACTCATCCGGTAATTGTATCCCAGCTCCTCATGCTGATACCACGGAGCATTTTCCCTTGCCTGTGTAGACCATTTCTTGACCTTTTCACAGTCTTCCTTACTGTTTGTAAGGAACATGCCACCTGCTGAACCTGTAATGATCTTATTTCCATTAAAGGAAATGGCATTATAAGCTCCAAATGTACCTGTCTGTTGTCCTTTATAGCTTGCGCCAAAGGATTCTGCCGCATCTTCAATAATTACAGCACCATGCTTCTCACAAACCGCCCTGAGCTCATCTATTTTTCCTGGTGTACCATATAAATGTGCTACTACTACCACTTTTACATCAGGATATATCTCAAATGCCTTTTCCAAAGCTACAGGGTCCATATTCCAGGTATCATACTCTGTGTCAATAAAAACAGGAACTCCGCCTTCATATACGACCGGATTCACCGTGGCATCAAAAGTCATATCACTACAGAAAACCTTCTGTCCAGGCTTAATGCCCGCCAGCTTCACTGCCATGTGGAGAGCTGCTGTTCCTGCGGATAGAGCAACCGCATATTTGCAGCCTGCCTTCTCGCATGCCATTCTTTCGGTTTCATCTATGTTCTTACCAACTGTAGACATCCAGTTCGTGTCAAAGGCTTCTTTAATATACTCCAGTTCTTCACCATGCATGGTAGGTGAACTGAGCCATACTTTCTGTTCAAATCTATCAAACTGTTTCTGATACATGATACCAGCTCCTTTTATATTACTGCTGTTTCTTCGGAACATACGTAGGTACGATTTCCTGAATCATCGGTCGTACATCTTCACATTCCATATCTACAGCCTTTTCCAGATTATATAACTGTGCATAGAACTTCACTTCATCGAATTCAATCGGTTTGCCAATATGAATCAGCTTATTCTCTGTATCTGTCAAGCCTTCTTCATTCATAAGCAATTCTTCATATAGCTTCTCACCAGGACGAAGTCCTGTGAACTCTATCTTAATATCTTCATCTACTTTATAGCCTGAAAGTCGAATCAGGTTCTTAGCCAGATCCAGTATTTTTACAGGCTCTCCCATATCCAACACAAAAATCTCTCCGCCCTTTGCATAGACACCAGCCTGCAATACCAGTGATACTGCTTCCGGAATCGTCATGAAATAACGGATAATGTCAGGATGGGTAACAGTAACCGGTCCTCCCGCCATAATCTGTCTTTTAAATAAAGGAATCACACTACCATTACTTCCCAGTACATTACCAAAACGTACTGCTACAAATTCCGTATCATAATGCCGATTGTAGGTCTGAATGATCATTTCACAGATTCTCTTGGAGGCTCCCATAATATTGGTCGGATTCACAGCCTTATCCGTGGAGATCATAACAAACTTCTTAACACCATATTGTACTGCTGCCTGTGCTGTCTTCCAGGTACCAAATACATTATTCTTAATCGCTTCATTAGGGCTATCCTCCATAAGCGGTACATGCTTATGCGCAGCCGCATGGTAAATGATATCAGGATGATATTTCTCCATGATATAATTCATGCGGTTTGTATTACGAACTGAAGCAATCAGCACTACAAGATCAAGCTCAGGGTACTTATACTTTAATTCCTGCTGAATGTCGTAAGCATTATTTTCATAGATATCTACAATGATCAGCTGTTTCGGGTCATGTCCTGCAATCTGTCTGCACAGTTCACTACCAATAGATCCGCCACCACCTGTTACCAGAATGACTTTACCTTTAACATAATTATAGATAGATTCCATATCTACCTTGATCGGGTCTCTGCCCAGCAGATCTTCCACGTCTACATCACGGAGCTTGCTGACATTCACCTCTCCATTTACCAACTGATAGATTCCCGGCAGGGTACGCAGCTTGCAGTTAGTCTCCTTGCAGATCTCGACCAGTTCACGCATAGTTGCACGATTAGCCGATGGAATCGCAATAATAATCTCATCAATACCATAAAAAGCAGCACTTTCTATAATTTTGTCTCTGCCACCTACAATTTTAATTCCCTGTATGAACTGCCCCCACTTGTTAGAGTTATCATCAATAATACATTTCACGGACATGGTACAGTACGTACTGTTTACCAGCTCCTTGATCACTGTATTGCCGGCTTCTCCGGCGCCAATGACCATGACCTTGGATGCATTCTTCTTATTCTGGGCTTTGTGTTTGATACTTCGTATAAAACGATAAGAAAATCTTCCAAACGTTGTGATTGCAGTCAATACCAGTGCATACATAAAGAAATAACTACGTGGAATCGGAAATCTCAGAAGCTTCATTCCACCATAGTTTAATACTGCACACAAAAAGCACGCAGCCACAATGTTCTGTGCCTCCGTTGGTCCTGCAAATGCCCATAAGCTTTGATATAGTTTAAATAAATAAAATATGATCAATGTTATCACGATATTGATCAATAAAAAATCCCATGCCGATCCTATATAAACATCGGGGATTGTCTCTTCGTCAATAAAACGAAGCCATAATGGTATAATGCTTGAAACACATACTGTCATAATGTCAAATATAATCAGCACAATTCTTCTGTGCACTATCTGACTATTGAAACGATTCCATATTTTCATAGTTTCATCTCCACGTTAACCCTTATTCGTTTTCCCCTCCTGCATAAGCAGCATCTGTACGAAAAGGAAGCAAAACCCAGCTGGAATGCATGGGTGAAATGCCCATTCCGTTACACTCATAAATCCAAAATTTACTATCAATGCAAATGGAACAATAAATATACCATATTTGTTACCTTGCTTCTTAAATAATAATACTGACTGTATCAAAGTATAAGCGCAAAGTACTAAAAATACAACCCCCGCAATAATTCCAAAATCATATGCTACCTGAATGTAGGAATTATGGGCATGTCCATAATCTGTTCCCTCTGCTGTCATTTTATCATGCCCTGCTAAATTCAGTCGTTCCAGATACGCCAAGAAAATCTCAAATCTTCCATTGGATATATCCGCTGTACTCTCTAAAACATATTTATCCTCAGAATCATTTACTGCAACCGGGAGCTTATCCCTTCCTATATATGCAAGCAATGCATTTTCAGATGGTTGTATCTGTATATTTCTTGCTTCTCCATTATCAAACCGATTCAGAAATACATCAAAGAAACGCTTAACATTCATATATTTGTCTGAATCAACTGAATCACCCTCATAAATCATAAATGAACTATCCTGTGGTTCCAGATCATATCGAATGGGATCATTTACAACAGCCGGCACCATTCTAAGTACCGAATATGCAAACGGAAATGACAGCAGTACAGTTATGCATAACACCCCTATTTCCATTGCAAATCTTTGTATGTGAAACCTGTATACCCATTGTCTCAGTATCATAACACATACAAATGTAACAGCCATCGTTAGCATTGCTGTTCTGGACATGGTGAATAATGTAAAAGCACTCACTGCTCCCAGAATAAACAGTTCGTCCACTGATTTTTTCCAGCTAAACTGATCATATCTCCACTTGCACAAAAGCTTTGCAATCACCGCTGCAAATACTGTTGAAAGATACATTCCCGTACTTGCTACTGTATGGAATATCATATTGTACCTATAGCGCATCCAGTAATGGTATGGTCTGTGGTGCAGGCTGAACAATACCACCAGCCCAAAGCTTAATATCAGTCCATTCGTAAAATTCTTCAACAATCTGCTCTTCTGTGCTGTACTCAGATTATACAACAATAATGCTGCAAATGGCAATGTTGCTGTAAAGGGCCATGTTTTTCCATATCGGTTTATGACCATAAACACCGCAAACACAAGCCAGAGCAGTGCAAAGGGCTTATGAATGTTCTTCCACATCTGCTTCTTATACTGCATCAGCGCATTGATTATCACATTACCCCATACGACTACAACAGCAGCTGTCAGCTTGGCAAGATACTGTTCCTGAGAATCAGTAAAATTAAAACAATAGATTCCTGCTCCTATTACAGAAACTCCTGTCCATATATACGCAGGGATATGAAGTAGCTCCTTTTCTGAGCGAATCATTAAAAAAGCGATTCCCAGAAATATCAGCATCCACCTTGTATTCGTATCATGATAATACTCTCTGTCTGCATTGACATACATACACAATGCATAGAAAAGAAATCCAAAACATACCACCTGAATATAATTGCGCCAAATCAGGGATATCTGTGCATCAGGAGCAAGCCTGGATGGCTTCCTTGGATCTCTTGGTATCCATATTGCACACATATACCAGCCAAGTCCGACCAATATTCCTATGGTATAAACAATACGATCTGCTGCCTCACCGCCGAATATATTACGGATTACTGCCAGAATAAATACAACAATCGCAAACATACCACCAAATCCGGTAGCAATCCATCTGCCATAACGGATAACCTCCGGCAGATATTCATCCAATCGGTCCAGAATATAGAATATTCCCACATAGCACAATACTGCACATAAAATAATCAGCAAATCACATAAAATCATCCCAACAGCAGACAGATTATTACTATATCTGAAATCCGCAATCAGAGAGCTGCTTTCATTTATAATACCATCAATATATAAGATTCCATTCTCCGCCTGTGACAACAGACTGTTATCAGCATACGCAATCTCAAGAACTGCCGATACTTCTTCCGGTACAATTACCTCATAATAATATAAATGCTCCAAATCCACATCCATATCCGGTGTTGCCACAAGCATATGTTCTCTGGCTATCCTGCTGCATGCATAGTCCTGTTCATATATGCAGGAGAACTCTTCATTATACAGTCGGAATAAAACCCTGTCTCCCTCCTGATAGGAAGAACAGGATAGATATATTTTTATCTGCTCAATATGATTTCCGATAAATGTGACTGTCTGCAGCTTCTTATCTGAATTGGTGAAAGGATCACCGGATAATTCCTTGTAGTTCGTAACTGCCTTCTGTTTTGACACATGATGTGTCTTTACCAGATTGCATGGCCAGACTCTGATCAGCATGAGAAAAGCAAGGGATACGATAACTATCTGAATAACCGTATTTCTTCTTATATAGTTAGGATTCCATGTGTGGGTCAGTTGCTTCAATCTATTGCTCCTCTCTGCCATAGTGCATTTCGTAGTATATCACAATCAAAATATGAATACAACGTTAGTATACGGTATGTTGTTTTTTCACACTACCTGCCCGTTTCCTGATGACATACTGTGGAGAATGATTAATACTGATGTAAATTCTTCCTATATATTCTCCTACCAGGCCAAGCATCAGCATCAGCATACCTCCAATAAACACGATAGCGGACATAGTTGAGCTAAAACCCATGGGTACTGCCGGGTTCACAAACTTCTTAATCACTGTGTATATACCATATAAAAAACCTATCCCTGCACAAACAGCTCCTGCCATAGTAGCAACTCTCAAAGGAATGATAGAAAAAGCTGTAAATCCATTAAGCCAAAGCCCAAACAGCTTCTTCATCGTATAACCTGAACTTCCCACTTCGCGGCTTCTGTGCTTTACCGGTACATTGATGATATTCTTTGTAGCCCGTAATACCAGACCAATTACATAAGGATAACTGTTTTCATACTGTAACATACTGTCCACGATATATCTCTTTGCTGCAAAGTAACTTGTTACATGCAATTCCCTGGGTTTTCCAAGCATAACTCTGGTCATGATATCATTCATCCATGTGCCGAAATTGCGAAAAGCACTATGTTTCTTATCACCATAGCTTGCATATACAACATCATGTCCCTGTTCCAGTCCTGCAAGAAGCTTTCCAACTTCGTTTGCCGGAGTCTGTCCATCGTCATCCAGGCATACTACAATATCACCATCTGCATTCCGAAGCCCTGCCATAAGTGCTGCATGCTGTCCAAAATTCTTTGCAAAATCAATACCTGTTATATTGTCATACCTGCTGCATAACTGCCGGATTACTTCAAATGTATTGTCCGGTGAACAGTCATTTACCAGTACAATATCATATACGTACTTAGGGATTTGTTCCATAGTCTCTCTGATTTCATCTACTACGCCTTCGATAGTACGTTCACTGCGGTAACAGGGAATCACAAAGCTGACCTTTGTATGAGTTATATCTTCTTCCCCATATACGGCATCTGTACTTTCCTTGGTAAACCCAAAGAAAATTTCATCCACATACTCGCCATCCAGATAAAGCTCATCTTTTAAATATGCTTCATGTATCCCCCCCATCTTCTCATGGACACGTATACTTGCCTGATTGTACGCCAGTACTCTTCCCATGACTTTATGAAGCTTTAACTCATGAAAGGCATAATGCATAAGAATCTTACCGGCCTGTGTTCCGATTCCCTTGCCTTTTGCTCCTTCATTGCCAAAGAAAATGCCCCATTCAGCCTTGTTACAGACTGTATCAAAATTCTGCAGATATACGCACCCCAATGGCTTATCATTCTCTTTATCACACACAATGAACTGTATTACCAGTCCTTTTTCCACTTTATTATGAATCCAGTCCAGGTGTTCCTCACGGCTTATAGGCTTACGGTAGATAAAATTCTTCACAACCTGCGGATCATTTCTCCATTTCAGTACGATATCCGTATCTTCCACCGTTATTGGCCGTAAATATATCTGTGATCCCTCTAATCTGAGATCTTGTCTTACCTGCTCCATGTTTTCCTCCAATAATTATCTGCTACTGTAATTGATATATCAGATATATCGTTTCTCCGTCTGCAGTCTTCACTTCATCTGTCACTTTAGGCTCTACTGTCTTGCCCCGGTTCTGATAATATGCGCCAAGCCAGTTTACGTCCGAATCCGGTTTTACAACAAACAATGCCTGTCCTGTCAATAATGCTTCCTCAAGTCCCTTAAATCCTGCTCTTTCCTGTTTTGCCCTTATTAGCGGACTCTTGGCAATCCAGCCGCCACAGATATCATAATTTGTATACTGATTATCAGATGCAGCAAATATTTTATCTGCATAAGGTGTTCCCTGATAAGAAGTAGAAGAATACACATCAATGGAATAATACTGTTTCGGATTATGACTACAATATTCTGTCAAAGTATTCCATCTCGCATCTGCCTCCAGTCTCATATCGTATTCTTTCCCTGTATTCTCCATATTAATCACAGCCCCTGTAAGTCCACTCAGCCCAAGCAAAGTGATGACTCCGGATATCTTCATGATATTTATTCTTGAAGATGTATCCAAAGTCTGAATCTCCTGTATGATCCAGCCCGCCAGCAGTGCAAACTCCATGATTAACAATGGCACTGTCACTCTGGTAAGCACACGATTTACCATATACAGATACATCCATAACGCACTGCGTATGACAAACAGTGACAATACTCTCCAGCAGCAGCCGCTCTTTCTCCTACCGGAAGCCAGCAGGAAATACAGCAGATATGCTGCCAGTATAATGCCGGTCTTTATTCCATTCTCCACTGTCAGAAGATGTTGTTTATATAACCACAGTGCTTCCTTGGGACTGTTCTTGCAGACAAATCCATCCATCCGGTACAACGTACCGCCATTTCCTGCATTCTCCCTCTGATACTGTGCAATTCTCTCTAATAAACTTTCATCAATAGAATCATCCAGTGCAAAATTATAGTTCTGCAGCAATGTGTAGGATTCCCTGGACAGTCCTATAGACTGATAAAATTCTTCATTCCGGTCATAGTCCGGTATTCCATAGAAATCATATAAATTCGTCCTGGCATCAAAGAAAGTCCGAAAGCTCTTCCATTCAGTTGAACGGTATGCGAAGCTGTCTATGGAATATAAAATCAATATTCCCAGAAAAGCGCTGCCGGCTATCATAAGATATTTTCTTACATTTGTCCCTGCAAAAGGCTTTGTTTCCTTCGACCACTGGCTCAGACCTGCTAACGCCAGAAAAGGCAGAAGCATCATACATACTTCTGTTCTGATCATAAACGCAATCAATACCAGCACGACTGCTGCCAGATTCCCCCTTAAATACGGCGCCGGTTTCTGGTCTCTTGGAGTTGTCAGATACCAGAATACTGCCCCAGCCATGCACAAGCCACTGGTCACACTGTACTGTAAAATAACCAGTTCTCTTCCCATCAGTCCAAATGCCAGTACGCCTTCCAGTATGAGCAGGATTACCTGTAACCATACCTTTTTCGTAACCAGAAGCAGCCTCCAGGCAATCAATGCCAATACGCCGAATTGACATGCGCACAAAAACAAGCCATACCAAGATATCTTGCGGATGGCTCTGTAAGCGGCTGCAATCAGCCATCCCAGCGGATACAGCATCTGTATGCAATATCCACTGGGTTCTCCCGTGTATCTGCCTGAGAGAATATCTCTGATTGCAGTATCATCATTCAAATCATAATAAAAATCAAAACGAATTGCCAGGCAGGCAACCATGATTCCCATAAATATCAGAACCTTCCAGAGCCTGCCGTTTAAAACTCTGCTCTGGTTCTTCATGATACGTGGTAGAACTCCTTCACCTTGCTTACGATATAATCAACTTCTGCTTCTGTCAGCTTATAGAACATAGGCAGACGAAGCAGTCTTTCACTTTCTTTGGTTGTATAAACGTCTTCTCCCCTGAATTCTCCAAATTTCAGTCCTGCCGGTGCAGTATGAAGAGGAATATAATGGAAGACTGCCCAGATTCCGTTCTCTTTCAGGAAATCAATCAGGCGTGACCTTTCCTCAATGTCTTTTGTTTTCACATAATACATGTGTGCATTGTGTACACAGCCTTCAGGTATTGTCGGAAGCTCCAGTATACCACGCTCTTTTAAAGGCTGTAACAATTCATTGTACTGGTTCCAGCGTGCCAGTCTGGCATCTGTGATCTCCTGTGCCAGTTCCAGCTGTGCCCACAGATAAGCAGCATTCATGTCACTTGGAAGATAAGACGAACCATAGTTCACCCAAGTGTACTTATCAATCTGACCTCTGAAGTATTTGGAACGATTGGTTCCTTTCTCACGGATGATCTCTGCATCTTCAATATATTTGGCATCCTTAATAAGAATTGCGCCGCCTTCTCCCATACTTACATTCTTCGTCTCATGGAAGGAAAAGCACCCAAAATCTCCGATTGCTCCAAGAGCCTGTCCTTTATAGGAAGCCATAATGCCCTGTGCTGCATCCTCTATAACCATAAGATGATGTCTGGCTGCAATGTCCATAATCGTGTCCATTTCACAGGCTACACCTGCATAATGAACAGGTACAATAGCTTTGGTACGTTCTGTAATCGCTTCTTCAATTTTGGTCTCATCTATATTCATGGTATCTGGTCTGATATCTACGAATATGGGCTTGGCTCCACGAAGCACGAAAGCATCTGCCGTAGATACGAAAGTAAAAGACGGCATAATGATTTCATCGCCTTCTTTTATATCTGCAAGCAATGCTGCCAGCTCTGTTGCCTGTGTACAGGAGGGAGTCAGAAGACATTTCGTCGTTCCTGTTTTTTTCTCGATCCATTCATTACATTTCTTCGTAAAAGGACCATCTCCACAGATTTTCTGATTCTCTACTGCCTGTTTTATATATTCTATTTCTTTCCCTGTATAGGGCGGTACGTTAAAATTAATCATAGTCGTCTCCGTTCCTGCGCTATCTGTCTTTTACGCCAGAATCATATCTTTTTCATGTTGTAAACTGTTGTACCTATCTTACACACTTTTTACATATTTTGCAATGGAAACGCTAATTAAAGCGTTTCCCACGCCTGATTTGCGCTGCGAAGCAGCAAATTTCCTTGCAAATCTGTGCGATTCACCGTAGATTTCTTGGTTACTGTGATGTATATACATAATAGCCCTTCTGCGCATAGCCACACTGATAATTTCCTCTACTCAGAAATTGTGCAATTGCATCCAGCTTCTCATCCACATAAGAAGTATCGCCTGACAATTCCTGTCCAATTGCATCTGTCACAATGACCACAGGATAGTCTGTCGTAATTGCATCCAGATCTGCCTGTAATCGTTCCAACGTATTAGAACGTAAGTCTGCCCATGTGGTATAGACCGCAGGTTCCATATCAAAAATATAGGAAATTGCTGGAATCTCCCCATAAAGCAATACCTTTTTCTCTGTTAAATGATTCTGGGTAAGATATCCACCAAGCGCCTCTAATTCTTCCTTTTTATCCACAGTGGTATACATATTCTTCGTGGATATACTTCCAGGAATCTCTGTCTTTACATACTGTTCGCCCTTTGGCAATGCATCATGGAAATGAAAAAATACACCAAACAGAAAGCATTGTACAAAGGTACACCCAATGATAAATATCACCATGCTTTTGCACACAAAGACATATTCTTCACGAACATTCTTAAATATCTCATAGAGAAATACAAAAGACACCGGTGCCATGATAAATAAATTACTGATAATCGGATATAATCCATTATTACTGCCAAGCGGAGTAATGAATATGATAACCAGCATAAAGGCTGACCACAATTTCTGCTGCTGTGATATTTTAGAATCAACAAGACAATATATGCATAGTATAATCACAATCAACAGATATACCGTCACCCATTTATACATGGAGAAATAACCTGTATAGTCAAATCCAAACATTCCACGCCCATAACAGAATCGAAGAATCACTGCCAGTCCTAACAGGTATAATACCTTTTTCACCTTTACAAATCTGCCACTGGCTATTCTAAACAGCACCAAACCAGCCAAAAGATAAAGCAGGAACAGAATCAGCCATACACTATACTGTATATAATCTCCAAACATAGCCATAATCATCGACGTAGGCTTATAGTCCGTAGCCGTATCTGTCATGCCAAATAAGGACGCTATCATCTCCGGATAAGCCTGCGCTCCATATCTGAACACAATCACACCCAGAGGAATAATCAGCCCCAGTACATATCCTCCAATACAGTAAAGTGTATGGGCAAACCAGTCCCTGTCCTTTGTAAGCCATGCGTAATACCACACCGGAAGAATCAATGCCGCATAGGTAACGTTGGGCATTCTCACTCCCACAGCCAGTCCCAGGATAATCCCCGCTATAATATAACACATATTATTTTTATTGATTAAGGCATGATACAGAACCAACACAGCTGCTGTCATCAGGTAATATCCCAAATACTGGTACAGATTCGTAGACGGTGCCCAGCAAATGGATAATGCCAGCATTTCGCCAAGCCATATAAGAACTGGATGCTGCAGCCTTTTTCTTAATGCGCAATAAGTACCTGCGGCAGTAATGCCTGTAAGAAGTGCTGTATACACGTTCATACCAATCCACGTATCTCCAAAAGGCAATCTGGTCAATGCGACTCCAAGCACATTCGCCAGATAGGTCGCCAGCTTCCATACCTGATTCATCGTTGTGAAGAAGCGATAATTGCCCAGTGAATAGCCACCATCCATCAGATCAATACCTGTATTGATTTTTCTCAGCGGATACAATAACAGAATCAGGACAGGTATCCACTTCTGTAAGAATCCATATATCTTATTCTGTTTCATGTTCATATCCATGCCTTTCTACTCGTTTCTTCTAATGGCATTTGTCAACAATTCTGTTATTTTCTGCCGCAACAGTTCAATTATGGTACAGACTACATATACGACACATACAGTTCCAAGCATATGTAACAGGAACATTCCCGTGGAGCCATGCGCATAGCTTTCACAGTGAAACAGCGTCTTCCATAGACCTCTCAGCTCTACATGTTCATGTATCAGATAGACCCCAAATGTAGCTCTGGCAAGCGTAGAAATCATCTTCTGTGTCTTTTCTTTCCAGTTCTTCCCCACATTGGCAAAAGCCAGAAAAAGACCAATGGATGCCACATAGGTGAAGAGATAATTATAAGAATAACTATAAGAGATAAAATCCCCCAGCTTACCCAGCTTCAGATAGACCACCTGAAGCATCAGAAAGCTCAGATATATGGCAAATACGCCTGTAATATAGACGAAAAGCCATTTAGCGCCACCTGAGATCTTATATTTCTTCAGATATGCTCCTGTCAGATACAGGAATACGAACCAGAATGCATCATATCCCTTATGATCCCACGGCAGCTGCATAGGCAATACTGTCTTAGCCACACTGAATACAAGCAACATGCCTATCAGAATCCACTGAAAGGTCTTCTGATCCAGCTTCTCTACACCTGCGTTCAGAAAAGGCATCAGCAGACACAACAGTAAATATGCCGTTGCAAACCAGTAATGCTCGGTAACAACCGGGAACACATAAGTCATTCCCTGATACAGATTCCAAGACGCTGCTCCCGTTATAAGCATGATCAATCCAATTCCAACAGAATAGAACCACACCTGCCTCCATATTTTAAGAGGCCTGCGTATTGTAAAATTCTGGGAATCTACGCCAAAGTAACCGCTGATCAGTACATACACATTCACAGCCACAAGACAGAAAGCTTCTATCAGCCAGGCAAGATATCCATTTGTTGTAAGTTCCTGCTTTGGATCTCCCAATGCTCCGCCCTTACTCAGGTAATGGAGACATACGATCATCAACATGGCAATGATACGTAACAATTCATAATTCATTTGTCTGTCTTTCTTCTTCATATGATTATGCCTTTCCGTTTTCGTTGCTACTTTGTCAAATCTATCAACGCCTGTGCAATTCTGGCTGCTCCCTGCCCATCTACGAGGCTTCTCTCCTCATGGTATAATGTTTCACGGTACTCTTTATCCTTCACACATTTTAACAGTGCATTTACCGCATTTCCTACTGTCTGTTCAGCGTCATCTGCAATATTTCCGCAATTAATAACATGTGTAATTTCAGATAACATCTCTGCTCCCTGTCTCTGATTCTCTGCAAAATAAAAGGCGATCAGAGGTACTCCCAGGGCACTGACTTCATAAATGGTGCTTCCTGTTGCAGATAATACCACATCACACTGCTTCATGATTTCTTTCATACAGGTCACATGCTCATGAATCTCCACCCAGGGATTCTCATCATATAGCTTATGCAGCTCTTCCGCATGCATATTAAAAGGACCACTAATGATATGATATCTGATCTGTGACTTCTCCAATTCTTTCTCAGACAGGAAAGTATCTGTAAAAGCTCTGGCAGCAAAATACGGATCACTTCCCCCAGTCGTTATCATCACATCTGTTATTTTATCCTTTATATCATATTGCATATCCTGCTGAAATTCCCTGCGCAGTGGCTGATATCCGGTTCCCAATAAAGTAGCATGTGTTATTTTATTATCATATACAAGCTTTGGTCCATAAATATTATAATTGACCAGCAGATCTACCGGATAGGACTGCCCCATATCCTCCAGGCATGCTACCTTTGCCAGCTTACGTAGTTCTTCATAATATCTTGAAGTCACCTGATAACTGTCCACCAGAATGACAGAAGAAGCATCAACGTCCTTCGTCCTCTGCCTCAGGAATTCTCTGATCAGAGGAAGCTCTGATTCCATGTCACGGTAATCAGTCCCTAATACACAGACTTCAAAGCCTCTGTCCCCGATCATGGCTACACAGTCATTATCAGCCGTCATAAATACCGGTTCTATATTCCTATCCTTCATGGCATCCGCTATGGACAGACACCTCATGACATGCCCCATTCCAATCGCCGTATTCCCATCCGCCCGTATAATATACATAACCTTTCACCCACTTTATACCTGTAAATGTATAATTTGTTTCTTTGATTATCTCATGCTTCGAATCAGCATAAATGCCTCTGCTCTGTTCATTCCTGCGGCTATTCCTCGTGTCCTTGACAGCACATCCATTCCCTCCAGAGACCTTGGATGAGGATACTCGCACAGCTCAGACACATAGCATTTCATTGCTGCTTCCTTATTGGCATAGAACTGCGTAATATCCACATACACATTCGGACAGAATGCAGGCTGTGAACTGTAATCAAAGTTCCATTCTGTAGAAGATAATGTCTCAAAGGCGTAGATTTCCTTTACAGGGTAATCCCCTATCGGTCTGGTGGCTGTCAACACCGCCCTTGCGGTATACTGATGATCGATGTTCAGATCTCCGCTGTAATGCGTATATATGATCTCCGGCTGGATTTCTTTTATCTTATGCTCTACTGCCTTTACAACGTCCAGTAAATCTACCTGATCAAAACGGTTGTCAGGGAAATCTGCAAAATAGACCTCTTTATAACCTACTTTCTCTGCACTTTCCAGTGTATTCTGATGCAGCTCCTTTACAACGTCTGCACTGATATCCTCTCTATGCTCTCCCCTTGAGGTCTGTCCCTCCCCAAGAATCAGTGCATACACTTCATCTCCCTGTGCCGCATGCTTTGCAACTGTTGCTCCTACTCCCAGAATTTCATCATCCGGGTGTGCTGCTACTACCAATATCTTCTTCATGTCTGTTTTCTTACCTTTCACTCTTCTCGAATATGGATCTTTACCTTTGCTTCCAGTGATTCCCCACCTGAAGTCGTCTGCACCTGCTCAAACTCCAGCCTGTATGGTCCAAAATCCATATATGCTCTCGGATACCCTTCTGCGTCCAGCATTCTGATATAATCATATATCTTATCCAGCGGCATATCCTCTGTAATTCTGCCCTCCTCCGGTTTTCTGCGTTTAAATACCACCGGTTCTCCCTCCTGTGGAACAGGAATCAGCTCCTGCTTCAGAAAAACAGGTATCATTTTGGTGAAAATAATCTCTGAACACCGTTCAAATATCTCCTGCGCTGAACCCTCAAGTGATAACGCTTCCTTCATATAAACCGGTCCATCATCTAACCGGGGTGTTACCTGTATTGCAGAAATCTTAGTATCCTTATATCCTCTTACGATCAGATTCTGTAACGGGCTTCCTCCACGTCCGTAAGGCAAATCTGTCATATGAAATACGACACAATTCCAGTTATTAGTTATCTCTCCTGAGAGCAGATAAGACCAGTGTGGCAGGAAGATATAATCCGGTTGGAATTCTGATACAGCCGCCGGTGTTAAATCCTCTTTCTTCGTAATTACTCTAATCTCATGGATTCCTTCATATTGCTTCTGCATGGCATAAGCCCTCTCAATATTCCAGGATTTAATTGTTGCAATAATTATTTTCATCTCTATCCCTCTATACGCTTAGAAAACTCAATATACTGTTCCATATCCTGCTCGTCATACCCGCATTTTTCAAATACCTTTGCAGATGCCGGATTCTCATATTTGACCTGGGCAATGCAATATGTTACATCTCTTCTGCTCTCTCTGAGCTTTTCTTCTGCCATGAGAATCATTTTTGCCCCCAGTCCCTGACCACGCCTGGAAGCATCCACACTATAATCGATCAATGCTTTACCCTCTTCTATGGATAGGCGTATCTGTCCCAGCGGTTCTTCCTTCTCATTGGCAGATATATAGCATAAAATGTACATCAGCACCTCTCTGTCAGCCAGATTCCTTGCAAACCACATCTTATGGTTCTCATATGGAATGGGCTCTGTATGAAAAGCATTCTGCCGCACGGTTGGGTCATTGGCCCACCTGTAGAGCAGATCCATATCCTTGGCTGTCACTTCCCGTAAACTCAGTCTCACTCTATATCCTCCCATGCCAGTGGTGTGCCTGTCTGAATGGTCTTGTTGGCTTTTCTTCCCAATATTTCTTTATAGTACTTGGGTTTTAATCCATATGCAGGACGGATGCTTCTTACATTCTCTTCTGTAAAGGGCTCTCCTGCTTTCACATCCTTCACTACGAAAAGAGAACGTCTAAAGCATGCATTGGTTTCTTCCTGTTTGGAAACACCATAGCTCACAATGCCTTTTGCCTTCTCTACTTCACGCACCTGTAAGACCATTTCACGGAACTCTTCAGGCTCCATGGAGAATGTGGAATCCGGATTCTTGATGGCCCTGCTGATACAGAAATGCTTCTCTATCACATTGGCGCCCATCGCCACAGCAGTCGCAGCACTGAAATATCCCATGGAATGATCGGAAAGTCCTACCGGAAGCCGGAAACGCTTCTTCAGATCTACAATAGTACTCAGGTTCATTTCTTCTACTTTAGCCGGATATGCGCTGGAACACTTCATCAGGACGAGCTGTTTATTGCCCTGCCCATAGATTGCTTCTACAGCTTCCGTAATCTCTTCAAGGCTTCCCATTCCGGTTGACATAATGATTGGTTTACCTTTGGATGCAATGTACTCCAACAATGGAATATCTACTAATTCAAAGGATGCAATCTTATAGAAAGGCATTCCCAGTTCTTCGAGGAAGTCTACACTTGTCTTGTCAAAAGGCGTAGACAGGAAATCAATCCCAACCTTAGCTGCCTCATCCCTAAGCTCCTGATGCCACTCCCAGGGTGTATATGCCTGCTGATACAGTTCATATAAATTGATTCCTTTCCAGGTTCCCTCTGTAATATCAAAATACTGGTTATGGCAGTCTATTGTCATTGTATCCGCAGTATATGTCTGTATTTTCACACAGTCTGCCCCTACCTCTTTTGCCACATGTATCATTTCTTTGGCTCTTTGCAGGCTTCCTGCGTGATTGGCTGACATTTCTGCGATAATATACGCCGGATTACCATCTCCGACTTTTCTTCCATTGATTACGACCTGTTCCATCTTCTATCTCCTTTATTTCTGATGCATGATCTGATACTTCATTTCAGCGATTTTCCAATCTTCCAACGTATCAATATCCTGCACGGTGCTTTCATCCTGTATAAATGGCACAACATCCTTCATCCAGATGGCCTTCTGTTCCTGGAATTTTCTGACATCCAGGCAATAGAACTGTCCACAGTCATGATAGAAAGGCTCCAGATCCTGAGACCTGACTTTCATATTCTCAGGCCACTTAGGTGTCAGTCTCCCCTGATTGATGACGACACATCTTTGCGGTGGGAAAGAGAATTTCACCACCGGAATAACGCAGTCTGATTTTTCCTGTTCCAGCAGCATCATGGCAGTCTTTAGTGCATTCGCTGTTACAAATGGCGCTGTCGGATAGATACAGCAGACCTGGTCGAACTTCTTGCCGATTCTCTCATAGGATTCCAATACTTCCAGAATCACGTCCGCTGTTGTTGCATAATCATTTGCTGTATTCTCGCTTCTCATAAAGGGCACCTGTGCCCCTGCATGTCTGGCTATCCTTGCAATCTCTTCATCATCTGTAGATACCATGACTTCCTGAAAACAGTCTGCCCCAAGTGCAGCTTCGATGCTGTATTCCAGAATAGGTTTTCCAAGGAAAGGCTTTATATTTTTATGTGGGATTCGTTTACTGCCGCCTCTGGCTGTAATGATTGCTACGCTCTTCATTTTTTACCTCGATTTCCGTAATTCATAATATCTATTTATAATCTCTATTTAAGCAGGAAAAAGCCCGGTGTTCCCCGAGCTTTTCTCTCTAATTCTTTCTGTAATATGCAGCAATTTTGGATACTGCCTTAATAACATCTTCCACATCCTCATCTGTCAGGGAATAATATAATGGAAGACTGATGATTTCGTCATACAGCTTCTCTGCCTCAGGGCACAATCCCTTAGGATATCCCAGCTTTTCATAATATGGGTGTCTGTATACAGGGATATAATGTACATTACAGCAGATATTCTCTGCCGCAAGCGCTTCGAAGAAGCCCTTTCTGTCTGTGTCCAGAAGTTCAGGTCTGATTCGAAGGATATATAGATGTCTGGTTGTATCCGACTCCGGTATCTCCTGCTGTACCACGATCTCCGGTATCTGGGAAAATGCCTCATTATAACGTTCTACAATCTGTCGTCTTCTGGCTGCGAACTTCTCTATCTTATCCAGCTGGCTGATGATCAGGGCACACTGGATATCTGTAATACGATAATTATAGCCAAGGTCTATCTGCTCATAATACCATGGACCATCAGATTCACGTACAAGAAGCTCCGGCTTTCTGGTAATACCATGGGAACGGTATAACAACAGCTTCTCGTACAGCTCTTTGCTGTTGGTCAATACAGCACCGCCTTCTCCACCTGTTACAGTCTTTACAGGGTGGAAGCTGAAGGTAGTCAGGTCCGCAATGCTGCCGACCGGTCTTCCTTTATATTTTGTACCAATAGAATGTGCTCCATCTTCAATCAGGATAATGCCCTTTTCATGGCACATTTCAAGTAATGAATCAAGCTCTACTGCCTGTCCTGTAAAATCTACTGCCACCACTGCCCTGGTCTTATCTGTAATCTTCTCTTTTACTTTGGCAGGATCAATATTATATGTCTTAGGATTGATATCTGCAAAAACAGGCTTGGCGCCGCAATACAGGGCACAGTTTGCAGATGCTGCAAAGGTAATCGGAGTTGTAATCACTTCATCCCCTTCTGTTACACCTGCTGCCATTGCTGCAATATGCAGTGCCGCTGTACCATTGCTGCATACGGCTGCATATTTTGCCCCTGTCAGGGCACACAGACGTGCTTCCAGTTCATCTACCTTAGGTCCACAGGTAAGATAATCACTTGTTAATACCTGTGTTACAGCAGCCACATCTGCCTCATCTATATACTGATGTCCGTAAAATAATTTTGTCTTGCGAACAGGCTCACCACCTGCTATGGCAGGCAGCTCCATTTTCTTATCTGCATCCATCTTCGCACCTCTTTTATTTCTCTAAGTCAATATCCTTCAGTAATTCTCTGATCTGCTCTACTGTCAGCCATTCTGTATTATTGCCTGATGAGTAGTAGAAGCCGTCTTCAACCTTCTTGCCATTCGGTGTAGGTCTCTTGGATTCCTGCCAGAACATCTGTGGATAAATAATAAAATGTTTATCATATTCATAGGTTGTCATGGAATCCTCTGCTGTTACCATAACCTCATGCAGCTTCTCGCCAGGACGGATACCTGTCTCTACAGTTTTCATTCCAGGCGCCATTGCTTCCGCCAGATCTGTAATCTTGAAAGAAGGAATCTTGCTGATAAAGGTCTCGCCGCCCTTAGCTTCTTCCAGAGCCTTGATTACAAGCTTCACACCTTCTGTCAGGCTGATCCAGAAACGTGTCATTCTATAATCTGTAATAGGCAGTTCTGCCGCACCATCTGTAATCAGCTTGTGGAAAAATGGAATAACAGAACCACGGCTGCCTGCTACATTACCATATCTTACGATAGAGAAGTTCAGATCCTTGTTGCCACAGTATGCATTGGCTGCAATAAAGAGCTTGTCTGATACTAATTTAGTACCGCCATAGAGATTCACCGGGTTGACAGCCTTATCTGTAGAAAGGGCAACTACCTTCTTTACCCCCATATTCAGGGATGCATCAATAACATTCTGTGCACCGATAACATTTGTCTTAATCGCTTCGTTCGGATTATACTCACATGCAGGCACCTGCTTTAATGCTGCCGCATGGATAACATAATCAACACCTTCAAAGGCTCTCTTCATTCTCTCGTAGTCTCTGACATCCCCGATAAAGAAACGAAGCTTATCCTTATATTCTGCAAATTCATTCTGCATCATCCACTGCTTGAACTCATCACGGGAATAAATGATGATCTTCTTAGGGTTATAATGTGTCAGGACATATTTAGTAAAGCATTTACCAAAAGAGCCTGTTCCACCGGTAATTAATATTGTTTTATCATCTAATAACATTGTGTTGTCCTCCACTTGTTCCAACGTTCATCCTTAGTATGACTTGATCAAGTCATAATTACACTTAACTATACCACAAAGTCTATCTTCCGTCAAAAAAAATCCACTTCCGCATTATTCATCAAAAGAAGCTGTATCTGCCACAGAATGCGTAATCGTATCATAAGCAATAACAGACCATGGCTTTTCCATCTGATAAAAATCCATGTGAGCGATTAAAATCTGATATATCCCATCCAATTTACCAAACACGATATCCTCTTTATCATATACATAATGTTCTACACCTGTCTGTGTCCACTCTTTATAAAATACGATTTTGCCGCCTTTATAAATCCACTGATATATGTGGGCAGGAGTCTCTGTGTAGGTCAGAATCGCCAGATAAGAATCATCACCAGCCAACCGGTCCATGCAGTTGTGTACATCTGATGTCCCCTGACAGGGAGCCGCATCCAGTCTCGCCTTATACTGCAGCGCCTCATCCCAGGAGTTATCTTTCTGCCCTTCTCTTCTGTCAGGCAGCTCATATTGGGACTTTAACCAGCTTCCAAAATGTCTGGTCACTTTAGCAGCGCCATAATCATTCAGATGCTCTCCATCCCGGAAATCCGCTGCCGCATCCAGCCCGATTTCTTCTTTTAATTCATTATAATCCACATATTCCAATCCATATTTATCAGCAAGCTCCCTGACTGCCCTGGTATGATACTGATACCACCCCTGCCTTGGTGATTTGAAAAGCACAAGCTTTGCGCCCTTTTGGTCACACAGGTCTGCAATCTGCTTTACACAGTTCTCCACGTCATCCTCTATCCAGGTCTCCCCTTCAGAATCATAGTCTGATAAATTGACCATCTCTGATGAGGTCTCCTGCGTCACCAGATAGCCTTTCGTAAAATTGCCCTTATCTGCAAACATATAAGTATAATCCTGTTTGGACAACTCCTTCCATCTGCCATGATAGCGCAATACAGGAAAGACGTAGCTCATATATTCTGCATCCACTTTGCCCAGAGACTGGTACAGACATTTCAGTTTATCCATGGTAAGAGGCATATCCGTCAATCCCCAACGGAGTCTGTTTTCTGGAATATGCGTAATGTTTTCTGCCGGGATCATGTTCACTTCCAAGGCAACCACCTTGGGAGTCTGCTTTTTAAACGCCTCTTTTACATACAGAAGTGACAGATTCATCGGCTGTGAAGAACTGCAGAAATCATAGGCTGCAATTCCTTCTTCCTCATACAGCACCAACGGATCAATAGTACAAAATGCGTTACTGCTTCCAACGACCAGTACATCTATACTGTTCTTATCCTCTGCATAAAATCCATTGATCATGGTAGTAGAATCATTGATAAATTTTGCGCTGACAATTTTGCCGGCTGCACCTGTTACTCCTGCCAGTAATAACAGGAAAAGAACTATAGCTGCTACTCTGCGCCGCATCCTTTATTTCCTCCCAAACATACCCGATAAATCAGAACTGAAAATAAATAAATTCTGATGCATTGTACCCTTCTCCATATATACCGAATACCAGAATCATCACAAAAAGTACCAGTACGAGCAGATATTGCACAGCCAGGCACTGATTCTTCACCAACGTATCAAAATATGCCTTTTTCTTCTGATAGTACCAGTCAACAATCCATAATATTGCCACTGCTATCACGAATACCAGCATCTCTTTCGCATCCAGCCCAAGCGTATATACAGAACCATCCAGCAATGCCCATATATCAAAATGCCGCACAATCCTCTCCAGATAATAGACACCATCTGAAATTGTTGGTGCCCTGAAGAAAGTAAATGAAACCAAAAACAACAGATAGGTCATGCAGACCTGTCCACAACGAAATCCCACACTCTGTGTCTTCACATGGAATACGGTATGAAATTTCGTCTTAGCAGGTCTTAACATATCTCCAATCACAATAAAAATTCCCTGTAACGCACCCCACAGTACAAAATGCCAGCTGGCTCCATGCCAGATACCACTGGTCAGGAAAGTGACCATGATATTAAAGTACTTACGCACCCTGGAGCAACGATTTCCTCCCAATGGAATATATACGTAATCCCTCAGCCATGAGCTTAAAGAAATATGCCATCTTCTCCAGAATTCACTGACACCGGATGAAAAGAACGGCGCTGCAAAATTCGGGCATAACTCTATTCCAAGGACAGAGGAGGCGCCAATGGCAATTGCTGAATAACTGGCAAAATCACAATAAAGCTGAAATCCGAACATGATCATAGTCAATACCAGTGCCACGCCATCGAACATATAATAGATTGGGAATACGGTATCTACCAGTGTAGCCGCTCTGTCTGCGATCACCAGTTTCATGAAATATCCCCACAGCATCATAAGAAGCCCCCTAGTCACTTTATCGAAGTTCCAGGAAGGTTTCCTGCTGATTTCTTCTATCTGTGATAAAAGATGACCACTTCTTTCAATTGGTCCTGCAACCAGCTGCGGAAAGAAAGACACGAACAGTGCATAACGGATGAAATTCTTCTCTGCCTTGACCTGCTGCCTATATACATCAATGACATAGCCCAGCGCCTGAAAGGTATAAAAAGAAATCCCGACCGGAAGCACAATATCGAGACTGCTTGCTTTCATATGGATTCCAAATAGGGATACTACTGCTGCCACACTGTCATGCAGAAAATAGAAATACTTAAAGAAAACCAAAATCCCCAAATTGGACAAAATCCCTGCAAGCAGCACTGCCTGACGTACTCTCTTCTTTTCAGCAGAAAACATATCAATCCCCAGTCCACACAGATATGTGATCACTGTAGACATCAGAATCAGCAGTGCATACTTAGGATTCCATCCCATGTAAAAATAGTAGCTGGCAAGCAAAAGCCATATTTGCCTTGCCTTTTTGGGTAATATATAAAAAATCAGAACGACAACAGGGAAAAAAACTGCAAACGTAAAGGATGTGAACTGCATCTTTCTCTACTTATACCTTTCCACGTATTTTTCGATATCCATATAGCAATTTATAATAGATCAAAAACCACAATGGGGATTTCATATGCATCGCCACCAGCTTCTTCTGTTCTTCATCAAATGCTTTCTGGTAATATGGATTATTCTGGAAATCCGGGAATTCCTCCTGCATGCCTTTTGCAATTAATTTCAGAAAATCCAGTCTCGGATGCTTCATGCCTATCATATACGTAAATAAAGTATTCATATAGTATAATTTGCTGAAAGCAAATTCAAATTCCTGTCTGTATTGTCTGTAAAAGCCTCTCTTGCGGCTTTCCTCAATCATTCTCTTGCCCATCAAAAGTCTGGCTTCGCATTTCTCCATGGAGATTTCATGCACTGTAGACTCTTCATGCTGATAATAATAGTACAGCGGTTCTTCTACCTTCTCAAAATGCGTAAAATGAAGCATCCAGATAGGAGATGCGCAGTTATCTTCATAGAATGTCTTTTCCGGGAAACGCAGATGGTTCACCTCTATTACTTCTCTGGCATATATTTTGATTACCATACTGCCTGGGTTCATGACAAGTAATGCGTATTTATCCCGGTTCAATATCCCTGTCTGATCCATGGTGTTATTAGGGACTACCTTACCAATCTGCATACTCTGTACAGACGTCATATTATAATCACATCCGACCACATCTGCGCCGGTTTCCTCTGCCTTACGCACAAGCTTCTCATACATGTCATAGGCTGTCCAGTCATCAGAATCCACGAAGCCGACCCATGTGCCTTTGGCAGCCTCCAGCCCCATATTTCTGGCACCACCCTGTCTTCTGTTCTCGTAAGACTGTATTGCACGGAATTTCCATGGATATCTGGCTTCATATTCCTTCAGAATATCCAGAGATGCATCCGTGGATGCATCATCTACTGCAATGATCTCATAATCTGCAATTGTCTGGTTCACCAGGGAATCCAGACAAAACCGTAGCTTATTTCCTGCTGCCATGTTATACACAGGTACTATAATACTCAATTTCATATAGCATACCCTCTCACTTTTACCGTTCCTTTACAATAGCACCGTTCTCTACACGATACACGATATCGCATTTTTCGATTGTCTGTAATCTATGGGCAATGATAAGTAATGTCTTCTTACCATGGAGTCTGTTAATAGAATCCATGATTGCTGCCTCAGTATCATTATCTAATGCAGAAGTCGCTTCGTCAAGAATCAATACCTCCGGGTCATTATAGAGCGCACGGGCGATACCAATACGCTGGCGCTGTCCACCGGACAGCCGGATTCCTCTCTCTCCGATTCCTGTGTATACTCCATCCGGCAATGTCTTGATGAATTCATCCAGCTGGGCTTCTCTCAGTGCATACCAGAGCTTCTCATCATCAATCTCCTCTTCCGGTACACCAAAGGCAACATTCTTACGAATATCTGCATCCAGAAGGAAAATCATCTGTGGAATGTAGCCTACGTTAGCAAGCCATTCTCTGTAATGTGTCTGTATGTCCACATCATCTGCCAGCACTCTGCCGCCCTGCAGGTTCAAAAGTCCAAGCACAATATCAATAATTGTTGTCTTGCCCGCACCACTGGCACCTACCACACCAATAGACTGTCCAATGGGGAAAGTCACGCTCGCATGGTCAAAGATTAATTTATCTGAATTTGGATAATGATAGGTAATATCTTCCAAAGCCACTGCCCTTGTTACCGGCAGTTTCTCCTTGGCTACTACTGCATAGGAGATGTCTGTATTCTGCTCATTGGTCTCTTCTACAAGATTATCGCTTACATTGAAGAAGAATGGCTCATTAAATGCCATACTGGTCAGCTGGTTATTGATTCTGCTGGCAGCCGGCAGAAGACGCATCGCTGCGATACCGAATGCTGCAAATAAAGAAATCATTCCGGATACATCTGAACCGGATACGATCAGCACCAGAATATACCCCAGAAGTCCTGCAATACATACCGTCTCAATCAGAAGCTTGGGGGTGTTATTAAAAAGGCTGAATCGCTCCATGGCTTTTACATAGCCTTCTCCCACCTTACAATATTCATTAATAAAATACTGTTCCTTACCGGCAACCTTAATATCCTTGATACCCTGAATGGTTTCTGCAATCCATGCAAACATGGATGCGCCGTAATCCTGATTCTCTTTACCTGTACGGTTCATGATAGGCTTGATGATATTCTTGATCACTACCAGTGTCACGACAAGCAATACTGCTATCACCACTGTCATAACAGGATCCTGCATGGCAAGTGCCACCACCAGAAACAGCGCTACGATAGATTCTGAAGCAATCTGAAGTACTGACTGGATCAGTGCATACATGTTGCTGACATCCGCTGTAATACTCCTCTGGATAACCGAAGTCTCCGCATTAAGATAATACTCATAATCTCTCTTTACAAAATTCTTCATCAGGCTTGCAGCCGTATGGAACTGATTGGTATACACAAAATGATACAGGCTCTTCTGTAAAAAGAACTGGAAGGAATTCTTCGCAATATAGAGGAAAATCAGAAACAGAATTGCAAGAACAGAGAATTCCACTGTTCCATTCAAGTGCAGGATCTCACACACTTTCTGATAAGTCCCGCCCTGTGCCAGCGTATCAGGATCTATGATCATCTCTACCACTGCCATGACCATCATGACAGCCCCGGTCTCCAGAAAAGCCGATACTGCCATCATGCAGAACAGACCTACCATCTGGCGTTTCTGCCTGCCATCCATTAAAATATTGATTTTCTTTAATATTTTCACCATTGTTTACTTCTACTCCTAATTTTTCACTTCCGCTTCATTGGCAAGCTTCAATCCAGCCTTCTTATTAAAGGCATGTTTCTGGGGATCTTCATAAGCATCCCAGAAGCTGGCTCCAAGATTGATCTTCTCTTCAACGAAATCCATCGTGTTCATTGCTGTCGTGAGAATAGATACTGCTTTCTTGATCCGTATGCCCTCGAACATATTCATGACTTCAATCGGGAATCGTCCTTTCAGAACTACGCAATCCGGACAAAGCGCCGTGTAATCTATCATATCTCTTGGATGCGGTTTTATCAATACCCGATATCCCTGACCGTATTTTGCCACAATATCCAGGCATACCTTTTTACGGGCTTCTATATCTACGGGATGCGGTTCTGTCAGGAACATGACAAATTCTTCTCCCGGGAATCTTGGTTCCAGCTGAGCCAGCAGCGCATCCGCATCTGGAATAAAAGCCTGCACCATCAGCTTCTTCTGTCTGGAAGTCAATGCCTTTTCCAAAGGTTTACGAGGCACCTCTACAAAGCGGGGACAATCTGTCGGCACAACACTTCTGTCATTGATCTCCATATCCAGACAGTATTTTCCCCATCCATTCATAATAAAAATCAGATTGTGTCTGGAGAACCATGCCTTGAGCTTAAAATGTCCATGGTTGGCAACATAGGCATCATCCAGATTTTTCAGGCAGTCCAGACCATCCTCCACTGCATGATAGGGAATGTGTTTATAATTCAGATAATACCCTATCGGGTCGCTGTCGCAAAAGACATAAATATCCTGATAGGATGCAAAATCAATGGTCATATAAGGTTCTTCGCACTTTGCCAGCGCCTTGGTAAAGATCATGCGGTTTACCATATGTTTGAGAATGTTGCTGTAATTCTTACGATACTTGGCAAGCTGCGGAAAGAATTCTTCCCTTTTCTCATCAAGTGCCATAACCTGACGAAAAATACCAGTCTTGCGCAATCTCTCTTCCAGATCTCCAAAATCCGTAGAAATACTGCTCAGGGCAATATCCCCCTTCTCATAGACTGTATCCTCTCTCTCCAGCTTCATCTCTTTTAAAATAGAAACATATACATGATAAAATGTGTGACACACATAAATTCTTGACATACGCTTTATACTTCCCTCTTCGTATACTGATAGCCCTTATTCGGTGAAATAACAGGCGCTATGCTAAGTGGCCCGCTCTCCTGCGGGATAACCTGGCCTTCCAATAAGCCCTCACAGAATGTATAAAGTCTGTTCGCTGCTTCTCTTGGATTCCATTCTCTGATAATCGTCTCATATGCCTGTCTGCCCAGTTCCTGCCTCAGTTTCTCATCCTTGGCAAGGCGCAGTACTTCATCCCGGAATTCCTCATATCTTCCGTTCTTATAGACCAGTCCATTCTTACCATCCTGTATCAGAAATGGCACCGCTCCGATTCCATGTCCAGCAACGACTGCACAGGCGCTGTTCATGGACTCATTCAGTACAGCTCCCCAACCTTCCAGATAATTACTGGTAAAGAGGAAGATATCTGCCTCCTCCATAAACCGCCTTACATTCTTAGGAGACTGATAACCATGAAAAGTCACTTCCTGATTCAGGTGATATTTCTTAGTCATCCGACGAAGCTTCTCATCCATTTCTCCGCCACCTACCATGTCCAGATGGAATGATATGCCTTCCTTCGTTAAATAACGCGCGATATTAATTGCGTATTCCGGATGCTTCAGCTTTAGGAACCTGCCTGCCCAAAGGATTCTGACACAGGTATTGCCCTGCTCGTCCAGATGCAGTTTACGCAGGAAAAGGGATTCCAGATTGTACTCCTTCACCTCCGGGAAATATCCCCATTTGAATTTCTTATTGGGATATGCCTTGATGATCTGAAAATCAGAAGCCACATACGCTCCATGACATAACAGATAGACCGGAGCATCTTTATACCGGGTATGATCCTCATGCTTTTTCTTCAATCCTCTGGGAGAAATCGCTTTCCACTGACCTTCGCGGTATAAACGTTCACTGGCACGAATTACGATCTTGCCAGTCTGAAGACGGGGTTTGATATAGCTCTCATCCTCTACGCCACCGAATACCACAATATCACTGTCCATCATGAGTTCTGCACATTCCTGTGGCCGCTCATAATACAGTTTCAGATATGGCAAGGAAGATATCTCACTTCCCCAGCCCATTTTCACACGGTCTTCTTCCATGGGCTGTGTCTGGATAAATGTAAAGTTCTCACCTAGCTTTGCATATAATTCAGATGCCATAGGAATCTGATGATGATTGATATAGTTAGATACTATGGTCAATTTCATGGTAAATCTCCAATAATCTGCGATAATTTAAGTCAGGATTATGCGTATGTGCAGCATGGCTTCTTGCATTAGATGACAAGGACATAGCCAGCTTATCATCATCCATAATTCTGAGAATCTCCTGCTTCATCTGCTGTGGGTTATCCGGCTTATACAACAATCCATCCTTATTATCCGTCAACAGATTGTGAATACCTCCTACGTTAGCAGCCACTGTAGGCACTCCCAACAACATTGCCTCCCCCACAGAATTGGGAGAGTTCTCTATTGCTGATGGACACACGAACACATGCGTCTTTAAATCTCTTGCACACATTCTGTCCGGCTGTAGTCTGCCAAGAAACTTAACGTGATCCTGCAGCTTATTCTTACGGATCTGCGTCAGCAGATATTTGCCATACCCTGATATCTTGATCTTATCTTTCAGGGTATCGTTCGCAGTAATCACATCACCGGCTACATACAGCATAGTTTCTTCATGTGCCTCTATCAGATCAGGCAGAATATCCAGCACATGATGCAAGCCCTTGATAGGATAATTGCCCTGGCTCAGAAAAATAGAATATCTCTCTATCCTGTCTATATTCCAGCTGTCATGGTAGAACTCCTCGCGCAATGTCTCATTCATGAAATGATATTTTGCATTGGGATTAAGCTTCTCAGCATATTCCCGGTCAAAATCAGTTCTTCCGGTAATATGACCTGCCATCGCAATAGCTTCCTTCTCATACTTTCCTCTTTGTACGAATTTCTCCTGTTGCTCCAGCAATCCGTCTTTTTTGATGATATCACGAAATGTCTTCTTTTTACACACATTGGAAGGCAGATCCGCCATATATACCTGTGCAATCGCAGAACATAACCCCTGAATACCGATCAGGGTACGCTCCGGGTTTCCGAAAGCCTTCACCATAGCCAGTGTATGTGGAAATTCTGTTCCAAAAATATGAACAATATCCGGCTGAAAATCATCTATCACCGCTTTCAGAGTCTGTTCCATAGATGCATCATAATTTTCCGGATGCACAGTGTCCTCACGAAACATATAATAAGGAACTCCCCTTACCGTGTCTTTTACAAATAAAGACTGGTCGTTCCGTGCCATGTGAAAGTCATCGGATGTGGGAAAGCATATAGCGAGTGTTATTTTATTTTTATCACGATTTTTGATCAATTTATCAGAAAGCCCTGAAAGCCACCCTTCCTTGACTACCAGCTTCTGTCCCAGGCTTCTGGCAATAAACGGTATCATAATGTTGCATAACCATAGAACCTTCATTCTGCATCTCACCTTCCCTTTCCAGTCACTTTATATATTCCACTCTTCATCCGGTTATAGAAGCCGGAGAATTTCTCACTCTCCGCCATTTTCGTGCGGAGAGGTGCAAGACTGAGTATCATGAGCATACGATACTTTCCTGCTTTTGCTCTTCCCATATAGAATCTTGTAATCTCTCTATGTTGCGCTGCAGAACGCCTTTTATTCTCGGCTGTCTCTGAATAACCGCCGCCTTCATAAGCTGCTACAATGACAGGTGCATACAGAGCGGTTGCTCTTCTTTTATAATAACACCATAGAAAATGTTCATAATCAGCACGCACATTATAAACAGGGTTGTATCCTCTCTCTGCAAAAAGCTCCTTACGATAGAAACAGGTCTGATGACATGGCACATTTCTGTAACAGGTAAAATCATTAATTGCAGGTGCTGACTGTATCACAGAATGCAGTGCCTTATGATACAGATTACCATATACAATATCCGGCTTATCTCTTTTAATAACTTCCGTTATTTTATATAATACCTCTTTATCATAGAAGCTGTCCCCTGCATTCAGGAAGAACAGATAATCTCCTTTCGCATATCCTACCGCCTGGTTCATGGCATCATAGATTCCCTTATCTGCCTGAGAATGAATACGGATTCTGCTGTCTCCTCTGTCTGCTTCCTGTATCAATGAATCCAGAGAACCATCCGTAGACATCCCATCTTTTATGATAATCTCATACTTCCCATACGTCTGTGAGCGGATACTCTCTATCGTTTCCATCAATCTTTTCCCTGCATTCAGGCATACCACTATGATACTGTAACTTATTGAATACTCCATTTACTATGCGACCTTTCTACTTATATAAGAACCGTTCTGACTCAAATAGCCAGCTTCTATATGGCAGAAGCCTCACTCCCGGCTGTCCAGCCATCATAAGAAATACCAAAAAATACAATGCACAGAAGGCAATGATCAGATATTTCACCTTTTTACGGGCTGTCTCATCTGCTATTCCTGCTGTGACCATGGGCAGCATCAGAATCTGATTGACACTGAAATAGTATACGATTCTGGTAACGACCGGAAGAAAAGAGAAAAATACACAGCATATTAGCGCCAGGAAATTGAGCTGCGCATACATCCTGATTTCCTGTTCTTTCTCATTGTGTATATCGTTCTTTTTATTGTATCTGATATACCACAGATACAATCCCAGAACCAAAAGACAGCGCAATATCGTAACAACGCTGGTTCCGCCTTCCAGAAATACCGTATTCTCATAAGAGGGATACAGTATCAACGCCAGCTTTAATACATATTTTTTCGCTGCAAAACAGATTGCGCTTACGATAACACATGTTATTATGAACCATCTTTTCCATATGAAGGTTGCAATCCAGTATATTGGAATTACGATCAGTACTGATTTATGGAAGAAAGAGGCAAGTAATATCCAACAGATGAATTTAATCCAGTCACGCTGAAGACAAAAGCGTATCGAATATAACGCCATAGCCAATACAAGATAATAGCGCACTGTATTAAAGGTCTGAAAATACAGTCCCAATGTCATGAACAGAAAAAAGGCAAAGGCGAAGTCTTCACTCTGTTCATACATTACTTTTAGAAAAAGTACAAGAGTAAATAGAGCAAACAAAGCAAATACCACTTCATAATACTCGCCGCCGCATACTCCATACACCAGTCTCACCAACCAATTAAATCCAGGTTCTGTCACTACATAGCCCCCAACACTGGCTTCGTGTGCGGTCTGTGTGTATTGACTGTAATCATTACCCACATTGAAACGAAAAGCAGAACACAGAAACAAAATCATGAAGATTCCCCAGTAATAGGTTTTGGTCAGAATGACATTCCCTGACTGTCTGCTGCACTGTACTTTATATGCCATATATATCGTTGTCTCTGCAATCAGCAGATAAAATAACATAGATAGTATTACATCCTGTGTCATTACCATGAGACCTTTCTGTCATCCTAAAATTTATACTGTCACAATCCCCGGACTGATCTGATACCTGCTTTCATAAGCTGTAATGCCTTTTTCTCTGGTATCTCCTGACACATAACCTTACCATGTGCCATCAAAAATCTTACAGCCATTAGTCCTGCAAGCTTTCCATACAGGAAATGATATAATACGCCTCTGTCTATAAAGAATTTCTCATGATATCCGTGGAACCATGTAGATTCCCGCTCTGTCTCTGCGCCCAGTTCCACCGGTGTTGCATAGACCTTGAATCCATAAGAGAGGCAATCCTTTAGAAACAGGCTGTCTTCTCCATTGCTGTATTTGGTGCCACCACCAAATAACAGGGAAAAGGTAATGTTTGCAGCCTGAAGTCTCTCTCTACGTACTGCAAAGGAGTATGTTGGATATCTTCCGGCATTCCAGATATGCACTCTATGAAACTTCTCTGTATAATAGGTGGCTCTGGATTCTCCTACCCGGATATTGAACAGCAGCATGTCTGCTTCCGGGTGCTTCTCAAATTCCTTGAGAACTTTATCTGCATAGCCGGCATCATATATGATATCTTCATCTGAAAACAGAACAATATCGCCTTTTGCACGCAGCAGAGCGTTATTTCTGGACAGACCTACGCCTTTTTCTGCAAAGTTATATCCACGGATGATATTGTCCTGATACTTATATTCTTCATATGCAAAATGATCTGTCTGATTGACTATGACTGCATCACTTTCCAGATGCATTCTTTCTGGCAGATCACGAATCTGCTGATTTACTGCGGATACCAGTACTTCCAGTGTCATATTAAACCTCATTTCTATATATGGGATAGGAACGTATAAAAAGAACGAATTGTGTTTCGCTATTTTCCTCTTACTGTACTAAATTTATTATAGTATGCCTTAACCCATTTATAATTGCAATTTGTCAGGACTGCTCCTGCGATATGGCAATTTCTTCGCTGTAATTCACATACGATATCTTCTGCCTGATTTGCACAGGGAATACCAAAGGGTATTACCAGAATGACATTAGCGTTTTCCAGCTTATCGTACTCTTCCTGTCTGATGATTGGATAGGAAATTGTCTGTAATGAACCATTCTCTTTGGAGCTGAAAATGGATGTATATTGCTCATAGAACTGTTCTGCGTAATTCCCATTTATTATATCTACAAAAATTACGTCCTGATTCATAACGGATTGCACTGCTAAAGAGGTCTGCAATTCCTCTTCTCCATCATGGTGATTATCTAACTGATACCACAATCCAAGTACGGGGATATTCAGTCTTTGTCTGATCTGTCTCTTGGTGTAGAAGATATCTCCGATTCCAAACCGGATGCTGAATCTGAATATCTCTATGCATACTGCAATGAGGAATCCAAGAAACGCGGCTCTCCATGTGAAATAAGGTCTGGGAGCAGGCTTTACGCCATTATCTTCAATCAAGGTGATCGAGTCAAACAAATCCTCACGGCTGCCTAACGCTGTCAGTGCTTCCTGTACTGCACTGCTCACAGCTTCGACTTTCTTTTCGTCCTCACCTTGTACAGTAATGGTCAGATACCTCACATCAGATAAAATATCAGCTGTTATCATTTCTTTTACCGATTCTCTGGAATACGTATCACCCAGAACCTCCATCATTGTATCCATGATCAGATCTGTTCCCATCACATCATTCCAGGTAAAGGCATTGTAATAATCCTTGGCATCTATACGTCCGGGGGCAAAATCAATATAATATTCGGTCTCCTGCATATACACAGTCGTCCTGTTATTGATTGCCGCTATAAGCAAATACAGACCGCTGCCTATTATGGCACCGGTCAGTCCTATGAGCAGCATATATGGTATACGTCTTAGAAAGCAGAGCAGATAAGCCTTACTGTCGATGCCTTCCTGGGGATATGTTTCCTGTATCCTGTGCGTATCCTGCATTACTTCTCTTCCTCCTCTTTCCTAATCTCCTTCATAGCAGTTACCTGATTCTCTTCTACGCCCTCCGTGCTGTCAGGCTGGAATAAAATCTTCAGAGTAAGAAGCATCAGCTTAATATCAAGCCATACGCTGTAATTTTCTATATAAAATAAATCCAGTTTCAATTTATCATAAGGAGTCGTATTGTACTTGCCATATACCTGGGCATATCCTGCTAATCCGGCTTTTACCTTGGTTCTGAAGGTAAACTCCGGCATATCCTCCTGGTACTGTCTGATAATCTCCGGTCTCTCCGGTCTTGGCCCGATAAAAGACATTTCCCCCTTTAATATATTGAACAACTGTGGTAATTCATCAATTCTTACCTTTCGGATGAATTTACCTATCGGTGTAATTCTGTCATCATTCTTGGATGCCAGTCTTGCCACACCGTCTTTCTCTGCATCAGTTCTCATACTGCGGAATTTCACAATTTTGAATTCTTCCATATTTCTAGTGCAGCGAACCTGTTTGTACAGCACCGGACCATGATCATAGCATTTTATAATAACAGCTGTTATTATCATGATAGGTGATGTAATGATGATCAGTATCAGTGAACAGATAATATCAATTGCCCTTTTTACAAAGCGCTGTTCCACTGTCATGGAATATTCCCTTGTGAAGAGAATCGGCGTATCAAACAAATGCAGCTGGGATGCTCCCTGAATCATAATATCAGGAATCTTAGGCATCATATAGACTCTGATACTTCTGCTGTAGCAGAATTTGAGCAATTTATTGCGCAGTCCTGTATTGATATCCCACAGAACAATGCCATCATATCGCTCCAGAATCTCCTGTTCCAATGCCTTTTGTCCCAATTCTTCCCGCACACATCTTACCACTTCATATTTATCCCTGCGGCTTTCAAACTTATGCAGAATATCTTCTATAGGACGGTTTCCACTGATCAAAAGCAGCTTTCTTGGCGGGAACAGCTGTCTGTAAAAGCTCTGACAGATAAATACCCAGACCGCAGATATACCAACCTGCACCAGTGTCATAAGGATAAGCGGATATGCAGTTACCAACTTTAATGACAACAGAGAAATCTGAAAATACGAAATCACATTGGTAAAGATCAATGACAGCACCTGTGAGAAAAAAACATCCATCGGTTTAAGATACCCGATCTTCAATCCTCCATATGTGCCCGTGAAGAACAACAGAAGTACCAGATAGACTGCTGCCAGAAGCCAGAAGCCTCTGCCCGTAAAATTTCTCCACATATATTTCTGCATAATATCATTATATACTGTCCGCCATACATATACGTAAGCAATCGTCTGCATCAGCAATCCTATAACTGCAAGTTGTAATATAATGATTCTTTTTACTGATTCAAAGTGTTTCACGCCTACTCCCATCTGCGCTTTATCAGCACTGTTTATATATGCCTTTCATACCCTGCGTAATACGGCCCTGCAGGCCCAGAAGCACATACAATAAGCACTCCTGATTACCGAAAGTCTCTCCTGCTTTCGATACAATGCCCATATTCTGCGAATTGCCACCATTTTATTAGAAGATAAAGACCCCTGTGATCTCCTGTATTTTACAAGATTCTCATCCAATCCATATCCTGTATGGTATTTTTTTAGAATATGCCACCAGGTTGCAGTATCTTCACTGGCAATCTGAGGCATATAAATATCCTCATCTGCAATCTTGTCTCTGTCAATCATGACTGTTGACGTAAATATCGTTGTATTCTTCAACGCCTGCTCATATTTTATAGTTGCCGGAACATGCACGATCTTACCAAGCCCTACACCTTTTTCATCTGCAAATTCATACCCGGTAAAGACAAAGCCTGCATTCTGAGCACGCATATATGCCATCTCTTTTGCCAGTTTATCTTCCAGCCAGATATCATCCGCATCCAGAAAACACAGGAAACGTCCTTTAGCCTGTCCAATTCCTGCATTTCTTGTACATGCAGCACCGACATTTCTCTCCTGTATAATAGGATGGATTCTATCATCCTGTGCAGCATATCGCTTTGCAATCTCCATACTGTCATCAGCAGAACAGTCATCTACCAGAAGCAATTCCCAGTCTGCATAGGTCTGCTTTTGAACCATTTCAATTGTTTCTGCCAGAAAACGTCCGGCATTATACACAGGTACTATGATACTGACTGTATCTGCATATTCTTTCCAGTCTCTTATTTCCATATCTTTAGAATTCTTCCTTCACCAGATATTTAGGTCTGTCTTTTACTTCCATGTAGAGCTTACTCATATACTGTCCCATAATACCCAGACATAGCAGCTGAACGCCTCCGATAAAAGAAATGATACATACCATGGAAGGCCAGCCCGCTACAGGATCTCCATAAATCAAAGCTCTGACAAAGATAAATATCATAAAGACAAATGCCAGAATACAAAATAAAATCCCAAAAAAAGATGCAATAGATAACGGCATTGTAGAAAAAGCCATAATACCATCCAGCGAATACAAAAACAGCTTCCAGAAGTTCCACTTGGTCTCACCGGCAGCTCTCTGCACATTCTCATATTCCAGCCATTTGGTCTTATATCCTACCCAGCCGAAGATTCCCTTGGAGAAACGATTGTATTCTCTCATGGACAGAATGGCATCTGTTACCTGTCTTGTCATCAGACGATAATCCCTTGCTCCATCTACAATCTCTGTCTTGGATATCTTACGCATCAGACCATAGAATCTTCTTGCAAAGAACGATCTGATTGGCGGTTCTCCCTTTCGGTCAACACGTCTGGTCGCCACAGAATCATATCCCTGTTCAATATAGCCATACATTTCCGGCAAAAGAGCAGGTGGATCCTGAAGGTCTGCATCCATTAATACAGTGAAATCTCCCTTTGCTTTCTCAAGCCCTGCTATGATTGCAGCTTCTTTTCCGAAGTTTCTGGAAAAAGACACCAGATGGATTCTCTCATCCTTTTCCCTTAATTTTTTCACTTCTTCAACTGTTTTATCCTTAGAACCATCATCTACAAAGATCAGTTCCAGTTCTACATCTTTTTCATGGAAAAAAGTCTCCTGCTTTATAGCCTCCTGATAAAACAGAGGAACACTTTCCTCTTCATTGTAGCAGGGGACAATAATGCTTAACAGCTTCGTATATGCTCCCACTTCTTAACTCTCCTTACTGACAGATCCGACCAACAGGCTGATCATTTCCCTATTGGTCGGTCTGGTTGCATTTTCCTGTATCGACTGTCCGGCTAAAGCCTTCCAGGCATCCCTGTTGCCTTTCACCCAGGCAGTCTCGATAGAATTGCGGATTGCACGTTCTACCTGCTTATCCGTGGTGGAGAAACGTTTGGCTATTTCAGGATATAGAAGCTTGGTCACGCTGGTAATCATCTCCGGGTCACTGCACACTACCCATACAGCCTCCCTCAGATACCGATACCCGATCTGCTGAGCCTGAAACCCCAGTCTCAACAATTTTGTAGTTGTTGCTCCCAATACTTCTACTCTTTCCTGACCTTCCATTTTCTCTCCACTTTTTTCACACTAATAACCACATCATCTTTAAGCTCTTGGCTTCTCGAATATCAGCGAAAAACGCCTGCGTTTTTCCTGAATGAAACTTAGAACTTCTTCGCGAAAGAGCCTTTGCTCTGAGCGATTAGAAGTTCTTTTCATTCTATCTACATTCTGGCTTCAGATACGTTATCTCTGAACCAGTCATAAGCAAGCTTTACGCCTTCTTCCAGCTCTACTTTATGTGTCCATCCCAGATTGTGCAGTTTGGTTACATCAGTCAGTTTTCTTGGAGTGCCATCAGGCATTGCTGTATTCCATACAATCTCTCCGGTATAGCCTACTGTTCTCTTTACGGTCTCAGCCAGTTCCTTAATAGTCACTTCTTTACCGGTACCGATATTGACATGCTGCTCTCCGCTGTAGTTTTCCAGAAGGAATACGCAGGCATCCGCCATATCATCTACATAGAGGAACTCACGAAGAGGCGTACCTGTTCCCCAGAGTTCAACGCTTGGTGCATTGTTTACTTTGGCTTCATGGAACTTACGGATCATTGCCGGCATAACATGGGAACCGGATAAATCATAATTATCATATGGTCCATACAGGTTAGTAGGCATACAGCTGATGAAATCATCACCATACTGTCTCTTATAGAATTTACACATTTCCAACCCTGAAATCTTGGCAATTGCATATGCCTCATTGGTCACTTCAAGAGGACCCGTCAACAGTGCATCTTCAGGAATTGGCTGTGGAGCCATCTTAGGATAGATGCATGTACTGCCAAGGAATAATAATTTCTTTACTTTATAATCATGGCAGCATTTGATAACATTACATTGAATCTGCATATTCTCATAGGCAAATTCTGCAGGTGTTGTATTGTTGGCATTGATACCGCCTACTTTTGCTGCTGCGAGCACAACAACATCCGGTCTTTCTGTTTCAAAGAAAGTTCTTACAGCTGCCTGATTGGTCAGATCCAACTCTTTATGAGTTCTGCCGATCACATCGGTATAGCCCTTTGCTTTCAGATTTCTTACAATTGCAGAACCTACTAATCCTCTGTGTCCTGCTACATAGATTTTATCTGCCTTGTTTAACATGACTAACACCTCTTTATATTATTCTAACGATTTCTGTATTCTTCTGTGGACATGCCTGCGATTTCCCTCAGGTCAGAGTCCATCATCATAGCTACCAGATTCTTGAAGTCTATCTTACGCTTCCAGCCCAGTTCCTTCTCTGCCTTTGCTGCATTGCCCCAGAGGAATTCTACTTCTGCCGGACGATAGAATTCGGGATTTACATCTACCAGAAGTCTTCCTGTCTGTGCATCATAGCCCTTCTCATTGACGCCTTCGCCTTCCCAGCGAATCTCTACACCCAGTTCTTCAAATGCTGCTTCTACAAATTCACGTACTGTATGTGTTTCATTGGTTGCCAGTACATAATCTCCGGGCTTGTCCTGCTGTAACATCAGCCACATACCTTCTACATAGTCTCCGGCAAAGCCCCAGTCTCTCTTTGCATTCATATTACCAAGAGACAGCTTCTCCTGCTTGCCTGCAATGATGTTGGCAATTGCAAGAGTAATCTTTCTTGTTACGAAGTTCTCACCACGTCTTGGAGATTCATGATTGAACAAAATACCATTACATGCAAACATGTTGTAGGATTCTCTATAATTTACTGTAATCCAGTAAGAGTACAGCTTAGCTACACCATAAGGGCTCTTTGGATAAAAAGGTGTTGCTTCGCTCTGAGGTGCAGTTTCAGGAATACCACCGAATAATTCAGAAGTAGAAGCCTGATAATATCTGCAATTACCGCCGTTTACACGGATTGCCTCTAAGAGCTTCAAGGTGCTGACACCTGTTGCTTCTGCTGTATATTCAGGTACTTCAAAAGACACGCCTACATGGGACTGTGCTGCCAGATTGTATACTTCTGTAGGTCTGATCTCTCCGATAATTCTCATTAAGTTGGAAGAATCTGTTGTATCTGCAAAATGCAGGAAAAATTTTGTCTTATAGTAATCAGATGCAATTAAATGATCGATTCTTGCTGTGTTGGAAATACTGTGTCTTCTGATCAGACCATGTACTTCATATCCCTTCTCCAGCAGGAACTCTGCAAGATAGGAACCATCCTGTCCTGTGATACCTGTAATCAATGCTATCTTATTATTCATAAAATATACCTCTCTTTATTTGGGTTCATGTATTACCATATTTATTCATTTCTGCCCATAGAATCACGTATTCAGAGCATATTACACTTTTTATAGTATACACGTCTTAACATTATGTTGCAATATAAATATTCGGTTGTACTTTTCTGCGCCCTCCGTTATAATAAAATCGTTATAACTATTACATATAGAAAGGACGCTTCATCCTATGAACCAATTCACTCTATTATTTCACAATCAGCTCCTGATTGCTGCCGTCCTTGGATGGTTAGTTGCTCAATTATTAAAAACAGCAATTCACATGTATTTCAATAAAAGCTTTGTCCCCGAACGTCTGGTAGGAAGTGGTGGTATGCCAAGTTCCCACTCAGCTACTGTATGCGCCCTATCCACTGCAGCCGGTATCCAGTATGGTCTTGACAGCTTCCAGTTTGCAATCTGTGCGATTCTGGCAATCATCGTCATGTATGATGCCCTTGGTGTCCGCCGTGAGACTGGTATTCAGGCTAAAGTCCTGAATGAGATGATCGCACTTTTTCAGGATATGGATCAGGAATTATCCACCGATGAGAAGCTCAAAGAGCTCGTCGGCCATACACCATTACAGGTGCTGATGGGCGCTATCCTTGGCATTGTAATCGCCTTTGCCGTTACGAACCTGTATCATTAACAACTATTGCTTCAGAGCCGAAAAATAAGCGCTCTGAAGCATTTTTTATTAGCAGTTCAGATTTTTGATATATTCTGCAATTGCATCTTCCCACTGGGCAAACATATGATTAGTTGTCAGCTTCAGCATATAATTCTCCAGAATGGAATATGCCGGACGTGGTGCAACGATTCCAGTAGCATCTGCCAGATATTCTTCTGTTGTAATTGTCTCAACATTTGTCTTCTTACCTGCAAGTCTGAAGATTTCTTTGGTAAATTCAGCCCAGCTTGTATAGCCTTCACAGGTTCCATGGAAAAGTCCATAATTATCTGTAGGAAGCAGATAAGCAATAGCTTTTGCAAGCTCTGTTGCACTTGTTGGAGAACCGATCTGATCCCCTACTACTCTGACGGTATCGTGATTCTGTGACAGATTGAGCATTGTCTTTACAAAATTCTTGCCATCTCCATATAACCAGGCTGTACGGATGATAAAATGATCCTTTGCAAATTCCTTTACAAAGTTCTCTCCTGCCAGCTTGGTCTTACCATATATTCCCTTGGGACCTGTCTGGTCAAATTCAAGATATGGCTCTTTGGAATCTCCGCTGAACACATAATCCGTTGAAATGTGTACCAGCTTCGCATTGTATCTGGTAGCAGCTATACTCAGGTTTCTTGGTCCAATAGCATTGATCTTATAAGCGTTGTCAACATCTGTTTCGCAGGCATTTACATTAGTATGTGCTGCACAGTTGATGATTGCATACGGTTTTACCTCTTCTGCCAGCTTCATAACAGCTTCAATATTTGTAATATCCAGCTGTGCCACATCTGTATTCACACATTCATACTCTCTGCTGTCTGCATACACCTGGTTGATTGCCCGTCCCAACTGACCGTTACAGCCAGTCACAATAATCTTCTTCATATCTTAATAATCCCTTTCTGTCTCTATACATTAACCACAGAAAACAGCCGAATCATTTCTCCGACTGTTTTCATGCTGTATTGCTATCTATTCTCCAAGTCCGTCTTCTACTACCTTTACCATGGTTTCCAGTGCTTCCTTTTCATCTGGTCCATCACAGTGAAACTCTATTTCATCACCGCTTTTTACGCAGGCTCCCAATACGCTGAGTACACTCTTGGCATTTGCAGTACTCTCACGAAATGTAAATGTGATCAGTGACTGGAACTGCATCGCTTCCTTGCACAGAATTCCGGCTGGTCTAAGGTGAAGACCTGTAGGATTCTTAATCTTAACCTTCTGGCTTACCATATCTATTCCTCCATACCTACTATCGTAACTTTTGTTATCTATACTGCCATCAATGTCATTACAGCATCACGTTCTGAATCAGCTCTGCAAGAGCTTTGGCTTCCTTCTCGATCATTTCCTGATCTTTACCTTCTATCATGACTCTTACAAGTGGCTCTGTACCTGATGGTCTGATCAGGACACGTCCCTCTCCTTCAAACTTGGCACTGACACGTGCAATTGCTTCTGCAATCTCTGTATACTCCATATAGCTGTCTTTCTTATGATTAGGAACCTTGGCACCTACCAGTGCCTGTGGAAGGACTGTCATAATCTTGGAAAGCTCAGAAAGCGGCTTACCTGTATCTACCATAACCTGTAACAGATGCAATGCACTCAAAAGTCCGTCTCCTGTTGTATTTTCATCCAGGAAAATGATATGACCTGACTGCTCACCACCAAGGTTAGCACCAATCTCCAGCATACGCTCTAATACATATCTGTCACCAACCTTAGTCTGCTCAATATGGATTCCCTGCTCCTTGCCCATCAGGAAAAAGCCAAGGTTACTCATAACAGTAGCAACAATCGTATTATCCTTCAACTTGCCCTGTTCTTTCATATGATTGCCGACAATCGCCATAATCTCATCGCCATCGACTCTCTTACCCTTCTCATCTACCGCAAGAAGTCTGTCAGCATCACCATCAAAAGCCAATCCTACATTGGCTTTTTCATATACTACTCTTGCCTGTAATTCTTCCATATGTGTAGAGCCACAGTTGGCATTGATATTCGTACCATCTGGATTATTGTGAATTGCTACGACCTCTGCACCAAGCTCCTTTAGTGTCTCTACAGAGGTATAATGTGAAGCACCTTCTGCACAGTCAACAACAATCTTCATTCCTGTCAAATCCACTGCAACGGCATTTACTGCATGATTGATATATTCTTCTCTTGCATCTGTACGATACTTGATCTTACCTACGCTTGGTCCTGTCGGGAACTGTACATCCTTCATTCCACTGCGGATCAGTTCTTCAATTTCATCTTCCAGTGCATCGGGAAGCTTGAATCCGTTTCCGTCAAAGAACTTGATACCATTGAATTCTACCGGGTTATGAGAAGCAGAGATCACAACTCCTGCATCTACGCGATATTTCTTAGTCAGATACGCAATTGCAGGAGTAGGAATGACACCTACATATACTACATTTGCACCTACAGAGCACGCACCTGCCATCAGGGCATTTGCCAGCATATCTCCTGAAATTCTTGTATCACAGCCTACCATGATCGTAGGCTTATGTGCCTTTTCTTTAGAAAGTACATAAGCACCTGCCTGGCCAAGCTGCATTGCAAGCATCGGTGTCAATTCATCATTTGCGACACCACGCACACCATCTGTTCCAAATAATCTAGCCATAATTACTACTATTCCTCCAAATACTCTATTTTTATTCCTCTTCACTCTTCTGTGTGACGGTCAGCGTCAGACTGTAGCTTTGCTGTGTCTTCACATCATCCGGGAAGTTAAAGGTAATTTCTCCTGTGTAAGAACCTTCCTGCCACTCTGTCATTGCAAGCTTATCAAGCATCTGATTCATATCTACTACACCGATAACGTCTTTTGCATTGAGACTGTTCACATCATCTGCAATACCCGTTACGGCTACTGTATATGTCTTCACCGATTCATCCTGGAATTCCTTGATTTCTACATCAAAGCCTTCCGGGGCATTGCCAATGGCAAAATTTCTGACCGGCACTTCCAGTTCTTTGGAAGCTTCCGGCTCTACCCCAACTGTTACGCTCACATTACCATTAAATGTACTGTCTGCAAACTGTGTGCCGTAAGGCAGATATTTCTTGGCAGAAATAATCTTCGTAATATCTTCTGTCACATCCTCTACGCTCAGAGAGCTGTCTGCTATCAGAATTTCAGATACACTATCCAGTACACTCTTACGTCCTGCAATCGTAATTGTCTCAGGCACACTGACCACACTTCCGGTTGTCAGATAACCGCTTGCGGGTTCACCGGTAACTGCAAATTTTAAAGGCACCTCTTTGGTTGCCAGTATGGTTACTACGACATTAATCGCAGAAATATTTGTTTTAATTGAACTACTCTTGATCTCATTATGATTCTCATCATGGAATTTCAGTTCTACACTGGTGGTAATATCTGATGTGTACGTATCTCTGATATCCACAGTTGCATCTACATGGTCAATCTGGTTAATAATAGACTCCGGTCCTGATACTCTCACTACGTTCTGGCTCGGCGTTACAGTTCCTACCACATAGCCATCAGCCGGTTCGCCGGATATATTCGTATTGATTACGAACTGTGTTCTCTTCATATCTTCAATCGTCAGCTTCAGATTCTCCACGCTGCTGGACAGCTCCAGCTGGGAATTGTAATTGCTTCTGGTACAGGACAGCTTGATCGTAACCGTATTCATAAAGCTGAGGTCTGACATATCAGCAACAGCCTTGATATCCTCCTTGTTCAGGCTGCTGACGATAGAACTCTTACCTCTTACCGTAACAGTCACTGAATCTGTTTCATCCTGTATTTCATATACCTTACCTTCATTGGTAATCTTATCTGCATTGGTAATTTCAACAGGTACACTCGTAAATGATTTACGAATAACAGGGTCTGTAATATTATTTACTACAAACCACAGACCAATGGAAAATACCAGTGCCAGAATTTTAAGTCCGAGATTGTGTGTCAGATTATGCGTCAGCTTATTTTTCATCCTTAGCCCTTCCTTTCCATAACCTGTGCTTCTTCTCATCTACTTCTTTATTCTGAATGAGCTGCAGTTTCTCCCTCAGGACATTGGCATCCAGATTACGATACAGCTTACCTTCATAGGTAACACTTACATGACCTGTTTCCTCAGAAACAATAACAGTCAGCGCATCTGTCACCTCAGAGATACCTACACCGGCACGATGTCTGGTTCCCAGCTCTTTGCTGATCTCCATGTTGTCTGATAAAGGAAGATAACATGTTGCGGACACCACTCTATTGCCCCGGATAATAACAGCTCCATCATGAAGCGGCGTATTATGTTCAAATATATTGATCAGAAGCTGGCTGGATATCAATCCATCCACTTCGATTCCTGTTCTTTCGTACTCTGTCAGCTTCACATTCTGCTCTATTACCATAAGAGCACCTGTCTTGACCTTGCCCATTTCAAAGCTTGCTTTTACCAGATCATTTACAGTCTTATCTGAAAAACGTTCCGTCTGCACCTTGTCAAAGGGCATCAGACTCGCAAAGAATTTCTTACGACCCAATTCCTCCAGTGCACGTCGAAGCTCCGGCTGCAATACAACCACCACTGCTATAACTGCAATACTCAGAACATTCTCAACAATCCACAATATCGTATTCATTTCGAATATGATAGCAAGCAAAATAAAGATCAGAATAATACCTATGCCTTTCATCAAAAACCAGGCTTTGGTATTCTTGATCCAGGTCATAATCTGATACACCAAAAAGGATATAATGAGAATTTCCACTATATCCTCCCATCGCACGCTTACGCCCTGCAGAGATAAAGTTGAAATGTACTTACTAAAAAAGGTAACAATCTGATCCTTCATACATTTTCATTCCAGTCAAATTTTATTCTATTGGCGGCCTGTGTCCCTCTTACTGCGATTCACTGCCTTTTCCGGCACCCTGATCGTCTTCACACGCTTCTCAGGTGTTGCGACCGTATTCTTGGGAACTGCCTTGACATAATAGTAATATTCATCATCCTCGAACTGCACCATTTCCGTCCGGGAATAATCTACATTAAATACAAAGAACTGTAATACTTTCACAAGCAGAACTGACACAATACTTCCAAGAATCAGTCCTATAATGGAGATATCTGTGCTGTACATCAGATCTCCAAACAAAAGTATCAGTATATTCAGTAATGCACCTGTAATCATGGCAATTGTCCAGGCATGGTCAATGCTGAGGCGTCTGATGAACCATACCACCAGAACAGTAGCTGCAAAAGCCACAATTGCCACCATCATTGCTCTGTTTCCCATCAAAGTATCAATACAGTAACGAAACTTATCTACCATACCGTCTGCGTCAAATGTGTTCAGTACAGATGCACTCTCATTCATACCTGCAAGCATGTAATACACGATCACACCGCTTGCTACTGCTACAGAAGATGCCGGTGTACCTATCAATCCGACTGCTATCGGCATTACATAAGGTATCTTCAGTACAAAACAGATAGGAGTCAGCAATACTGCCAGTGTATCCTTTGGTGAAAACCTGAAATACAGGATGAACAATAGCAGAAAAACTGCCAACGCAACAATTGCACATTCTACAGAAAACGCATACAGATGCGCCAGTGTCACCGCAGCTGCAATCACAATCGTAAGATTAATTGGCAAAAAGGAACAAAGAAGTGCAAGAATCAATACAACTGCTGCATTCTTCAATGTACTCATATAGCCAATTCTGCTGTTGATCACCAGCAAAGATACCAATGCCAGCAGGAACTTACATAATGGTGTAATATACAGCTCATATTTACTGTAGAATTTTTTAAGCTGCTCCCTGAAAACAAGTAAATTAGTCATAGTAATATCCTTTCATAGCTCTATATTATGCGCGTTTATCTTCTGCCCTCTTTGTCATAGAGATACGCAAGTTTTTTCAAATTATTATAATACATTTTCAGGCTTTTTCTCGCTTTTGCATAGCGATACGTATATATCATATAAGAAATCAGGGCATAGACTGCCACAAAGATCAGATAAGCCGTTATGACTGTCCTGCCAAAGCCCAACAGATCCATCTTATAGATATCAGACATAAATACTTCAAAGTCATAGAAAACAAACAGTCCAAAAACAATTACAAATGCTATCGTTGCACTGATAATGGATTTGATTACCTGTAATCCAATATAATCACCCCGGAAATAGTTACCAATTGCAACATTTTTCTTTCCTTCATCTGCTTCATAGGCTGCCATTTTCGTCATTAATTTAATTCGTTCTTCGTTCAACATAGATGTTTTCTTTCCTTACTCAGTCATTTCCTCTATTACTATACGTAACTATTCATGCTTATCAAGGAAACGCATTCTGCTCTGTGCATCACGCCTGTCAGGACGCTGCTGTGCAATCACCTTTGGTTTGTCAATTGCATTGGACAGGTTCTTTACCATGGCTGCTTTGCACTTTTCACAGTATTTACCTGCCCTGATCATGGCTCCACAGTTCTCACATGGTAACTTAATCGGTGAATCTTCTGTAAACTCCAGTCTCTCTTCACGAATCCACTGCTGTATCTGTGATGTCTCTACTTCACATGCTGCTGCCACTTCCCGGATATCAGCTCTCGGATTCTCACGTATGAACTTCTTCACTACCTGAAATTTCTTTTCTGCTTCATCCCTGCAGGCAGGACAGATTGGTAATCCTGATACATAGTTAAAAATCTTTCCACACTTTCTGCAGTTTCTAACATTCATCTTAACGTTCCCTCCATTACAGCTAAATCCCTTCACCTATGCAAAGGGTAATAAAATATACCTTCCCCACTCCGTGTTCCTTCAGTTCTCTTGCCACGGCATCTACTGTACTGCCTGTTGTATACACATCATCAACGACAATAACTTTCTTTAATTTTACAACATCTGTGCCAATAAAGAAAGCCTTTTTCAAATTATTTTGCCTTCCCAGCTCATCCAGTTCCTTTTGTGGAACCGTTTTCTGCACTCTTTTTACAATATCTGACCTCACAGGAATTCCAAGCAGCCGTGACATTTCCTTTGCCAGAAGTTCTGACTGATTATACCCTCTTTCACGTTCTCTTGAAGCGTGCAGCGGAACCGGTATGAGCGCCTGTGCCCCCATTGTGTCTATTTCGTCTTTTAAATGCCTGCAGATATCCCCGGCATAGAATCTGGCATATTCGCACCGCCCTTTGGACTTGAACCGGTATATGCTGTCATGCATTTCCCTATAGGAATATAATGCATATCCATGATCAAATATATGCACTCTGCGCTCACAGTCGCCGCAATATATTCTTGTCTCATCCGTCAGCCTTTTTCCGCATTTGCGGCACCTTGCCCCTTCTATATACCGAAGCTTTGGGCGGCATTCCTCACAGATCAGGTTATCCGCCGCAGAAACCGGTTCATCACAGACAGGACATCGTCTCGGATAAACCAGATTTATGATTCTGTCTGCATAGTTTCCATCATTTCGCATATTCTGTCTTTTAATCCTGTAAATCTCTTTTGTTCATTTGCATTCTCAATCATCTGCATGACCGTGCTGCTGCTTCCCAGTATCGTCACGCAGTTCTTGGCCCTGGTCACTCCTGTATACAGCAGATTTCTGTTAAAAAGCATCCTGGGACCGGTAAGCAGCGGCATAATTACCGCAGGGTATTCACTACCCTGTGATTTGTGTATCGTAATCGCATAGGCAAGCTCTATCTCATCCAGACCACTCAACGAATATGTTACCCTGCGCATATCATCATATTCCACAACCAGTGTCTTAGCCGTTTCATTGATTTCCCGGATGATTCCGGTATCTCCATTGAATACTCCCTGACCGGAATCTATTGCAATTCCATATTTGCTTACAATCTCCCATTCCAGCTGGTAGTTATTCTTGATCTGCATGACCTTATCCCCAAGCCGCAGGATTCCATCCCCATGTCCTACTTCTTCCTTTTCCGGCGATGGCGGATTGAGGTATTGCTGTAATATTTTATTCAACACCTCTACACCCAGTGCTCCCTTTCGCATGGGGGTCAGTACCTGTATATCAAAAGTGCCTGCATGCACGTACCTTGGCAGCTTCTCCGTAATCAGCAGTATCATATGCTTATAGATTACATTCACATTGTCTCTTTCCAGGAAAAAGAAGTCCTTGCTCTTGTTGTTCAGGGAAATCTGCTTGCCTTCATTAATCAGATGCGCATTGACTACAATATCGCTCTCCCCTGCCTGTCTGAATATCTTATTGAGGATAACTGTTGCAAAAGCCCCACTCTCCATAAGGTCTTTCAGCACCTGTCCAGGTCCTACAGATGGCAGCTGGTTACGATCTCCCACCATAATCAGCCTTGTTCCCGGTGTAATGGCTTTTAACAGTGCCTGAAACAGATAAATATCCACCATGGACATCTCGTCAATGATAATAACATCCGCTTCCAGAGGGTTCAGGTCATTTCGTTCAAAAGAAGCATTCCTGTCTTCGTCTGATGTGCCACCGTTCAACTCCAGTAATCTGTGTATCGTCTTTGCTTCAAATCCTGTCGCTTCGGTCATTCTCTTGGCAGCTCGTCCCGTAGGTGCCGCCAGGAAAATATCACAGCCTTCATCTTCAAAATAGTGGATCATCATATTGATTGTTGTCGTCTTACCGGTTCCAGGACCACCTGACAGAAGAAAAATGCCATTTTCCACAGCATCCATAACAGCCTGTCTCTGTAATGTATCCAGCTGCATATGATTTTCTTTTTCCAGGGCTTCTATCTTCTTCCCAAGACGCTGTTTCTCTACCATCGTGAGTCTGTCTGCGCCGGCAAAGGCTTCCTGCAATTCATAAAGCATACGGGCACAGTTCAGCTCCGCATAATAATATGTCATGCTGTATACACACTTGGTATCATCCTTCATCTTGATGACCAGTTTCTTATCAATCGCCAGATTATCTACCTGCGGTGCAATCTGTTCCGGCTGCAGTCCAAGTAATTGTGCCGCTCTCTCCAGCAGCATAGGCTCCGGCAGATATACATTGCCTTCTCCACCAGACTGTATCAGTGTATACAGAATACCACTACGAATACGATAATCAGAATCTGTATGAATCCCAATCTTGGAGGCAATCTCATCAGCAATTCGAAAGCCGATACCGCTTACATCTTCAGCCAGACGATATGGATTTTCCTGCATGACATTATACAGCCCCATACCATATCTTTGATAAATTTTTAACGCTAATGTGTTTGAAATACCATATTTCTGCAAAAAGATCATTGCCTCTCGGAGATCTCTTTTTTCCTCGACCTGTTCTGCAATCTCTCTGGCAATCCGTTCACTGATTCCTTTGATCTCTATCAGTCTTTCCGGTTCTTCTTCAATGATACGAAAGGTGTCATCACCGAATTTTTTTACAATTCTTGCTGCCAGTGCAGCTCCTACCCCACGAATAGCGCCTGAGCCAAGATACCTCTCAATTGCCACTGCATCCTCTGGTGGTACCACGCGATACTTCTCCACCTTGAACTGTGTACCGTATACAGCATGTTCCACATAGTCTCCCGTAACTTCTATGCATTCTCCTTCGTCCACATGGGTGAAGATTCCCGTACAGGTCACTTCTTCCTCATCTGCTATCAGGTTGATAACACCATATCCATTCATGTGATTTTTATATATAATGTGTTCCACGAATCCTTTGCGTGTTTCCACTTCTTCGTCCTCTTTTCTGTCTTGTATCATTTACACGTGTAACTATATCAGTTTTTCCATGAAAAAGCCATTGAAATGTAAAAACTCGTACCAGCACAATAAAAAAGCACCCTTCCGAGTGCCTTTTCATTATGCTTCTTCATCATTCTTCTGTGTTGTAGATGCATTCTCCAGTGCCTGTGGACTGATTCCACTGTACTGAAGCTTCATCTGTTCATACAATGTCTGTGCAATTCCAAGCGTCCCCTGCTCTGTTGCCTGGGAAGCGATTGTCTGCACCGCTGTATCCTTGAAATAATCTACCATCTTGGATGCATAGGAGCTTTCCTCTTTACCTGAGAACAGCTTCGTAGAATCAATCATGGTATCAAATATTTTCTCCAGAAAATAAGATTCAAATTCTTTACAGACATCCATCAGCTCTTCGTCTGAGGCATTGGAATAATCTGTCTTTGCCTTATCCGTCAGGGATGATGCCTTATTGTTTGATGCTGTACTTGTAATATAGTCTGTATATAATGAACTTGTTCCAATATCCATCTGTAGTCCTCCTCCGTACATGAACATATTCAGTTCATGCTACGCTGCTGTCTTTATCGTTTCAACTGATTTGCCTGCTGGAGCATTTCATCCGAAGTCGTGATTACTTTGGAATTCATTTCATATGCTCTCTGGGCAACGATCAGATTCACCATTTCATCTGCGATCTGTACATTGGAGCCTTCCAGATATCCCTGTTTCAGTGAGCTCTTGGTCAGGTTGGTGTTACTTGCCTCATTCATGGCTGCTCCACTTGCAGCAGTAACAGAATATAAGCTGTCACCTTCCTTGCTCAGTCCTGCCGGGTTATTGAACTGCCACAGACCAATGGTAATACCAAGACTCTGTGGATTGCCTTTATCATCAGGATAATACAGTGTACCATCCTTACTGATCGTTACCTTACTTACTACTGCATCACTGTCCAGTACAATCGGTTCTCCTGAACTGTTCAGTACCGGAAGTCCATCCGAAGTAGTCAGTGTCATTCCATTATTGCCTACTGCAAATACGAAATGACCGTTTCTTGTATAATATGTATTTCCATCGTCACCACGAATACCGAAGAACCCGTTGCCGTCGATTGCGAAATTGGCAGGTCCTGAGGATTCCAACAGGCTGCCCTGTGTAAAGATAGAGGTAATAGAAGAATTTCTAACACCCAGTCCCACTTCCGCACCAATTGGTTTATTCTCTCCATTGGCTGTAGTCGTTTTAGTCTGTACTGTCTGATATAATAAAGACTTAAATTCCATGGCTTCACTCTTGTAACCTGTCGTATTGACATTTGCAAGATTATTGGAAATATTATCTACATTAAGCTGCTGTGCGATCATACCCGTCGCACCTGTCCATAAAGATCTGACCATATCTAACCCTCCTTATCGCTTATACCAAGTTTACACCTTACCTACCTGATTCACGGATTTATCCAGTGATTCATCGTAAGTAGTGATCAGTTTCTGATTGGCTTCATACTGTCTCTGAATAGAGATCATATTCACCATTTCTTTGACAACTGAGGTATTGGACATCTCCAGATATCCCTGATGTATGGTTGCATCTGTAGCATCTCTGGCTGTTGCACCATCTACTGCATCCCACATCGTTTCGCCATAATGGGTCAGATAATTCGTATCTTCAAATTCTGTGATCTTTAACTGCGCCACCAGATTATTGTCCTGATAGATTCTGCCGTCTCCATCAATTACGGTATTGGCTGCAGTGGTAGAGAGCTGGATTCTTCCATTCTGTCCCAGCACATAGTCCCCATCCTTGGTTACAAGGTAGCCATCTGCTGTAACGGTAAATCCACCATCTCTTGTATATTTTGTAGAAGTCTCTCCCGCCTTATTGGTAAACTCAATATTAAAGAATCCGTCTCCTGAGATTGCCAGGTCATATGTGTTGCCTGTATCTCTAAGAGAACCCTGATCAAAATCTGTATAGGTTTCTCCAATCTTTACACCAAGACTCATGGTTCCAAGTCTCTTGGGTGTATTGCGAAATTCTGTTGTGTCCTTGATTTTAACTGCCATTACATCCGAATAGGACTGGCTAGTGGAACCTTCCTTCTTGAATCCGGTGGTATCCGCATTTGCCAGATTATTCGACATGATATCCATTCTATACTGTTCGTTGAGCATACCAGTATAGGCTGTATAAAGACCTCTAAGCATATGTTCCTCCTAATTGCGGGGTGCGACTAAGAGGCAGTATTGTTACAAATCTTCCCTTGCTCCTGCAAGAAATTCTACGTACTTACCAGTACCGATTGCTACGGCTGTCATAGGATCTTCTGCCGTCATTGTATTAATGCCGGTTCTGGATTCTACCAAATCCTCCAGTCCACGAAGTAAGCTGCCGCCGCCGGTCAATACAATACCGCGGTCTGCGATATCTGCTGCCAGTTCAGGTGGAGTTTTCTCCAAAACGCTGTGAATCGTATCAATAATCTGGGAAGTCGTCTCACGCAGTGCCTCTTCTGTTTCCTCTGAGGACACGCGGATTGTCTTAGGAAGACCGGTTACAAGGTTACGTCCTCTGACGTCCATGTAATCCACTTCTGCTCTCTTGAATGCTGACCCAATCTTAATCTTAATGTCTTCTGCTGTTCTCTCACCAATCAAAAGATTATGTTTCTTTCTCATGTAACGGACGATTGCTTCATCGAAGTCATCGCCTGCAACCTTGATAGATGCACTGACTACTGTACCACCCAGTGAAATAACGGCAATATCAGAAGTACCGCCTCCGATATCTACGATCATGTTACCGCATGGCTTACTGATGTCGATTCCTGCTCCAATTGCTGCTGCAATAGGCTCTTCAATGATCTTAACATCCCTTGCGCCTGCCTGATACGTAGCATCTTCTACTGCTTTCTTCTCTACTTCTGTAACACCACTGGGTACACATACAGCAATGATAGGCTTACGGAAAGTCTTTCTTCCCAGTGCCTTCTGTATGAAATGCTTCATCATCTGTTCTGTTACTTTATAATCAGAGATAACGCCCTGTCTCAGTGGTCTGACTGCAACGATATTACCTGGTGTTCTACCAAGCATCAGTCTCGCATCTTCTCCGATGGCTTTGATTTTATCTGTATCTCTATCGAAGGCAACTACTGACGGCTCCTTCAAAACTACACCCTTACCACGAATGTAAACTAAAATACTTGCGGTTCCAAGGTCGATTCCAATGTCTGTGTACTGCATATGGCTCTTTGCCCCTTTCTGAATGGTTGGTTATTATCTATCGCTTAATCATCTTGTTTTCATTATTGTTCCCAATGATGCCAATTTAAACATGCTAAGTCATTATAACCTAAACTAACCATTTTTCAAAGGGGTTTCATACTTTTTTTACAATAAAAGCCCGGAAACCCAATCAATCCATCTGTACCTTATATCGGTCAATTTTACATAATACTTTAGTATTTTTCATAATATTATGTAAATTCATTATATTATCTGACATTTTATTTGTAAACATACTTTTATCATTATTTTAAAAAAAGATTTATCAAAAGATATGATTTTACTTCTGATAAATCTTTTTCTGCATTTTTATTGATTTCCGGCTTTTGCCTTATCCAGCATCTTCTTCACATAGATTCCTGTATAAGAGTTTGGGCACTGGGCAATATGCTCCGGTGTGCCTTCTGCGATTACGGTTCCGCCACCGTCTCCGCCTTCTGGTCCGATATCTATGATATAGTCGGCAGTCTTAATAACATCAAGATTATGCTCAATAACTACTACACTGTTACCGCCCTCAGCCAGTCTCTGTAAGATCTCCACCAGCTTATGCACATCTGCAAAATGCAGTCCTGTGGTAGGCTCATCCAGAATATAGACTGTCTTACCGGTACTTCTTCTGCTCAGTTCTGTTGCCAGCTTGATTCTCTGTGCTTCACCACCAGACAATGTGGTTGAAGGCTGTCCCAGCTTAATATAGGAGAGTCCCACATCATTTAATGTCTCTATCTTTCTGCGGATAGAAGGAACCTTGTCAAAGAATTCCAGTGCTTCTTCCACAGTCATATCCAGTACATCATAAATACTCTTGCCCTTATATTTTACATCCAGTGTCTCTCTGTTGTAGCGTTTGCCCTGACACACTTCACAGGGTACATACACATCAGGAAGGAAGTGCATCTCAATCTTGATGATACCGTCACCGCCACAGGCTTCACAACGTCCACCCTTGACATTGAAACTGAATCTTCCCTTCGTATAGCCCTTTGCCTTGGCATCTACTGTCGAAGCGAACAAGTCACGAATCTGATCAAATACACCTGTGTAGGTAGCCGGATTAGAACGTGGTGTACGTCCAATCGGAGACTGGTCGATATCTATGACCTTATCCAGTTGCTCCACACCTTCTATCTTCTTGAACTTACCGGGTATCGTGCGTGCTCTGTTGAGCTGTTTTGCCAGATATTTATATAGGATTTCATTGACCAGTGAGGATTTACCAGAACCTGACACGCCTGTCACACAGGTAAATACTCCCAATGGGAACTTCACATCTATATTCTTGAGGTTATTTTCAGCAGCACCTTTTACCGTAAGCCAGCCTGTCGGCTTTCTTCTGGTCGCTGGAACCGGTATCTGAATCTTGCCGCTCAGATATTGTCCGGTAATGGACTCTGGTATCTGCATGATCTCCTGTGCCGTACCCTGCGCGATAACCTGTCCACCATGTTCTCCTGCTCCCGGTCCGATATCCACAATATGATCTGCTGCCAGCATGGTATCCTCATCATGCTCTACTACGATCAGCGTATTGCCAAGCTCCTGTAAGTTACGTAAAGCCCCCAGCAGCTTGTCATTATCCCTCTGATGAAGTCCGATACTTGGCTCATCCAGAATATAACATACGCCCACAAGTCCCGAACCAATCTGTGTTGCCAGACGGATTCTCTGTGCCTCACCACCGGATAAGGTAGCTGTCGCTCTGGACAGACACAGATATTCCAGACCTACGCTCTTTAAGAAGCCAACACGTGCCTTAATCTCTTTTAAGATTCTCTTACCGATAAGCTGTTGCTGTGGAGTCAGTTCCATACCATCCAGGAATTCATACAGCTTATTAATTGACAGGGATGTCACTTCATATATATTCTTATCACACACTGTAACTGCCAGGGAACTCTTCTTTAATCTCCTGCCGCCACATTCTTTACAGGGTGTAATACGCATGAAAGTCTCATATTCTGCTTTCATGATTTCAGAAGAAGTCTCACGGTATTTACGCTCCACATTCTTGATCAATCCTTCAAAGGCTACAGGATATTTACCCTCTCCACGCTGTCCTTTATAATGAACGATTACTTCCTTACCCTTCGTTCCATGTATCAGCATGTCCTGAACCTCTGGCGTCAGTTCTTCAAAAGGCGTATCCAGTGAGAAATGATATTCCTTACACAAAGCCTGTAAAATAGCATTGGTGAAGCTGTTCTTATCTGTGCAGGACTGCCACCCCATAACTGTAATTGCGCCCTGATTAATACTTAATGTCTTATCAGGAATCATCAGATCAACGTCAAATTCCATCTTATAGCCTAAACCAAAACATTCCGGGCAGGCGCCAAAAGGATTGTTGAAGGAAAAGCTTCTAGGCTCTACTTCTTCAATACTGATACCACAATCTGGACACGCAAAGCTGTCAGAGAAGTTCATAGGTTCTCCACCTATGATATCTACGATCATAAGTCCATTGGCAAGTTCCATAACATTCTCTATGGAATCTGTCAAACGTCTGTTAATCCCTTCCTTGACTACCAGTCTGTCAACGATAATCTCAATATTATGCTTGATATTCTTATCCAGCTTGATCTCTTCTGTCAGTTCATAGAGACTGCCGTCAACACGTACTCTCACGTAACCGCTTTTCTTGGCTCTTTCCAGTACTTTTGCATGTTCACCCTTACGTCCTCTGACTACCGGAGCAAGCAGCTGGAGCTTCGTTCCTTCCGGCAGAGACATAATCTGATCTACCATCTGGTCTATGGTCTGCTTATGAATCTCTCTGCCACAATTAGGACAATGAGGAATACCGATTCTTGCATATAATAATCGGAAATAATCATAGATCTCCGTTACTGTTCCTACTGTAGATCTGGGATTTCTGTTTGTAGATTTCTGGTCTATGGAAATAGCAGGTGACAAACCTTCTATACTCTCTACGTTAGGCTTCTCCATCTGTCCCAGGAACTGTCTTGCATAAGAAGACAGGGATTCCATATATCGTCTCTGTCCTTCTGCATAGATTGTATCAAAAGCCAGTGAGGATTTACCGGAACCTGACAGTCCTGTCAGAACTACAAATTTGTTTCGTGGTATATCCAGACTGATATTCTTCAAATTATGTTCATTTGCTCCCCGAATCCTGATTACCTCACATTTGGGAAGCATCTTCAACTGTTCTGCATTCATCTTATTGACCATACCTTTCTATCTTATAACCCATTTGTCATATCATTCAGCATTTTCTTTAAGTCTGTCATCTTATCACGAAGCTCTGCCGCTGCCTCAAAGTTCAAGTCTGCTGCTGCCTTACGCATATTCTTCTCCACAGTAGCGATTAACTTCTTCAATTCCTTCTCATCCATTGATTCAGGATCTTTTGCAAAGGTCTGTTCTTCCTTGGCAACAGCCTTGGATATACTGATCAGGTCTCGGACTGCCTTCTTGATCGTCTGTGGTGTAATATTATGCTCTTCATTATATTTCTGCTGGATAGCACGTCTTCTTGCTGTCTCATCCAGAGTAATCCGCATGGAATCTGTAATGGTATCCGCATACATGATAACATGTCCCTCTGCATTTCTGGCAGCTCGTCCTACTGTCTGGATCAGAGACGTTGCTGAACGCAAAAATCCCTCTTTATCAGCATCCAGAATCGCAACAAGCGATATCTCAGGGATATCCAGCCCCTCTCTAAGCAGGTTGATACCTACCAGTACGTCAAAAACATCCAGTCGCATATCACGTATGATCTGTGCACGCTCCAGAGTATCTATATCCGAATGCAGATATTTTACACGAATCCCTACTTCGCTCATATATTTCGTCAGATCTTCTGCCATACGCTTCGTCAGCGTTGTTACAAGAACTTTATTGTGCTTGCTTGTCTCCCTATTAATCTGGGAAATCAAATCATCAATCTGTCCCTCCACAGGATGAATCTCAATCTCAGGATCAAGAAGTCCTGTCGGTCTGATAATCTGCTCTGCCCTGAAAAGCTCATGCTCCTCTTCATATATATTCGGTGTTGCAGATACGAAAAGCATCTGGTCGATCTTCTGCTCAAACTCTTCAAATCTGAGAGGTCTGTTGTCCAGAGCAGACGGTAAACGGAAACCATAATCTACCAAGGTCATTTTACGGGAACGGTCTCCTGCATACATACCTCTGATCTGTGGAATCGTAATATGGGACTCATCTACAATAATCAGATAATCATCCTTGAAGAAGTCCATCAGGCAGTACGGCGGCTCTCCTTCTTTCGTCCCGCTTAAATGTCTGGAATAATTCTCAATGCCGGAGCAGAATCCCGTTTCCCGAAGCATCTCAATATCAAAATTGGTTCTTTCAGAAATTCTCTGAGCCTCCAGCAGTTTATCTTCACTTTTGAAATATTTTACACGCTCTTTTAATTCTTCTTCTATATCATCGCATGCTTTGGCTATTTTCTCAGGCGCTACTACATAATGAGAGGCAGGGAATATCGTTACATGCTCCAGCAATGCCAGTGTCTTCTGCGTAACCGGGTCAATCTCGGATATTCTGTCAATCTCATCCCCAAAGAATTCCACTCGTATCAGATACTCTCCACCCTGCGCAGGATTGATATCAACAATATCTCCATGCACTCTGAAACGGCTTCTCTCCAGGTCCATATCATTTCTGTCATACTGCATCTCAATCAAAGCCCGTATAACCTCTTCTCTGTCCTTCTGCATTCCAGGACGCAGAGAAAGCATCATTCCCTGATATTCGTCCGGGCTGCCCAGACCATAGATACAGGATACGCTGGCTACTACTACTACATCTCTTCGTTCTGTCAGGGATGCTGTTGCAGACAGACGCAGCTTATCAATCTCTTCATTTACCGCAGAATCCTTCGCTATATAAGTATCTGTAGAAGGCACATACGCCTCCGGCTGATAATAATCATAATAGGACACAAAATATTCTACCGCATTTTCCGGGAAAAATTCTTTCATTTCTCCGTAGAGCTGCCCTGCCAGAGTCTTATTATGTGCGATAATCAATGTGGGTTTATTCAACGCCGCAATAATATTTGCCATTGTAAAAGTCTTACCCGAACCGGTAACTCCAAGCAGGGTCTGAAACTGATTACCCTCCTGAAATCCCTTCACCAGTTCTGCAATCGCCTCCGGCTGGTCTCCTGTCGGCTGATATTCTGAATGTAATTTAAACTCCATGCTCTGCGTCCTCCACATAGTCAAAGCAATACATTTGTTTGCGAATATACGTTCTAATACAGTATACCACAAATTTTTAAAATGTATATAGTTATTTTTCTGTAAAACAATGGCAGGGTTACATTAACCCTGCCAATACTTCTTTCGCTTTTTCTAACTGGTTATCCACACCATTCTTATACTGTTCTGCATCGAATTCTACTTCCACGTCAGGCTCAATTCCTATCTTGTGAATATTATTCCCGTTTGGTGTGAAATAATTACTGACTGTCAGCTTCACTGCGGAACCATCTGACAGATTAATGACTTTCTGCACAATGCCTTTTCCATAGGTAGTTGTTCCTACCAGTGTTCCAATTCCATAGTCCTTGACAGCACCTGCCAGAATCTCGGAAGCACTTGCACTGTAGCCATTGGTGAGAACTACCAGTGGTACTTTGATCTGATTGGCTCCATCGCAGGTATACTCTTCCCGTTTGCCATACTTATCCTCTGTATACACGATAAGCCCTTTGGGGAGGATCATTCTTGCGATATCACACACGGTGGATAAATTGCCGCCCGGATTGCTTCTCAGGTCTAATATAAGTCCCTTCATTCCATCCGCCTGTGCCTGTTTATAAGCCTCTTCAAACTGCTCTGTTGTTACCAGGTCAAATTCTGTGATCTGTATATATGCCATGTCATTATCCAGCATCTGATACTCTACTGTAGGGCTTTCGATCTTCTGACGCTCTACTTCAATATCAATAGGATCTGTGGCGCCTTCACGTACTACGGTAATTGTAACCTTCGTACCTGCTTCGCCTTTTATCTTACTGACAACATAAGAGCTGTCCTTTCCCTGCATATCTTCGCCATCGACCTTGTAAATGTAGTCATCCTGCTGCAGACCGCTTGCTTCTGCCGGTGTGTTCTTAATGATCTTGCTGACTCTGACATATCCCATTTCATTATCCTGGCTGATGTAAGCTCCGATTCCATAATAGATGCCTTCTGTCTGCTGCTGCAGCTGCACCAGCTCATCATGAGTATAATATACAGAATACGGATCATCCAGTGATTCCAGCAAGCCCTTGTATACACCTTCCTCCAGTGTACTTTCATCCACATCCTGCCAGAAATACTGCTTGATCGTGTTTTCCAGTACTCCCAGCTTCTCTGTCGTTTTCTCATTGGCTACGGATTCTGTTTCAGCAGAACTGCCACTTGCCAGCCTGCCATAGACACGATATGTCTGATATATTTTTACACTGCCAAATACAACCAGCAGAATCGCACAGCTGGATGCCAATCCGACCGCCAGTCCCCGCCAAAAGGACCTGTTATCATCTTTTTCATTCTCATTCATATTTCTATATCCATGCCTTTCCTTACGTAGTCATACATTTTAATGTGATAAATAATTCCACGGGCTGACATAGCTGCCATTCAGTCTGACGCTGAAATGCAGATGGTTACCTGTAGAACGTCCTGTACTTCCTACTGCGGCAATCTTCTGTCCTTTTACAACATTTTCTCCTTTGGATACATATAGTGCTGATGCATGCATATATATAGTATACAGGTTGTCTCCATGGTCGAGCATCACATAATTACCCATGGTAGAACTATATGCCGCTGATACTACTGTTCCATCATAAGCTGCCAGAATCGGCGAGCCTCCCGGTGATGCCAGGTCAATACCGTTATGGAACTGCTGCACATGCAGCGTAGGATGCATTCGATTACCATAATCATCTGAAATTCTGGTATAGGATGGTGCAGGCCATGCAAACATACCTCCATCATAGGTTCTTGCAGCCTTGTTTTCTTTCGCAAGCTCTGCCTTCTGTGCTGCTACCAGATCTTCCATGGCTTTGATCTCCGCATTCTGTGCTGCGATCTCAGCCTCGTATTCTTTCACCAGAGCCTGCTGGTTATTGATATCACTTTCATAGGCAGTAATCTCCTGCTCCTTCTGCGATATCAGTGTTTCCAGAGACTTCTGTTCTTTCTCCACATCAGTCTTGGCTTCCTGCAGAAGCTCCTGTTCTGCCTCCAGCTGTTCCTTACACACCGCCACATACTGTCTCGTTGCCTGATACTGTTCCAGCATACGTTTATCATATGCAGATAATTTCTCCACATATTCTGCCTTGTTCAGCATCTCTCCAAAAGACTCTGCGGTCAGTACCATTTCCAGATAAAAAGAATCACCTTTCTCATAAATGAATTTAATTCTGTCCTTCATGGCCTGATACTGCGTTTCCTCTGTTGCAATGGCATCCTCCAGCTCTGCTGCCGTCTTCGTGATCTCAGCTTCTTTGTCTGTGATCATGGTATTCAGCTCCAGGATTCTGGCCTGTGCCTGTGAAAGGCTGTCATCCAGCTGGCTGATATAATTTGACAGATTCTGCTTGGAAGTCTGCAGACCTGATATTACTTTCTTTACATCCGTCAAGCCGGATTGCAGCGCTTTCTTTTCATTCTGTGCCTTATCAATCGCATCCTGTTTATCTTGGATGCTCTTTTTCAGATCAGATATTTTATCTGCATGGCTGACCAAAGGACATACGCTGACAGAAAGCAAGACAGTCATAAGAAGCAGGGCAATTCCCCTCATCATCTTCTTAAAACGCATATATCTCTCCTAATTACTTTCTTTGTCTCTACAGCATCTGTAAATGGATGCATCCTAGACGCTCAAATGCTTTCTGACAGTTGTAAAACTGCCTATAAAACCAATTCCTACACCTATGCCGATACATACCGGTATCAGATTTGTAAAGATCTCGTTGACCGGCAAAAACTGCATCAGCTGTGACAAATATGCAAATTTCTGTGCCACATACAAAAGTGCCTGATTATAAATAACGTACACAGCTGCCAGCGGAATCAGTGATCCGATGAACCCGATCACCATACCTTCTATTACGAAAGGGGCTCTCACGAAAAAGTCAGTTGCTCCTATGTATTTCATGATCTGTATCTCTTCCTTACGAACGGAGATACCAATGGTAACTGTATTGCTGATCAGGAATATAGATACCGCAAACAGAATTGCAATGATTCCGATTGTCACATATCCGACAATGGAATTGATTCCTGTCAAAGCCTGTGCCGTAACAGCAGACTTGTTGACTTTACGGATTCCCTGTATGGATTCCAGATAGCTTACAAGCTCCGGCTGCATGGATACATCACTCATATAAATCTCAAAATGAGCGCAGTCATACAGAGGATTTTCTGTAAATCCTTCTGAATACTCTCCCAGATAATCTGCCTTGAAAGTCTCCCATGTCTGGTCAGCAGAAACATAATCTGCTTCTCTGACTTCCACACGTTTGGATATCATGTCACTGATCTCCTGTACTCTCTCATCGCTGACACCTTCATCCAGAAATGCCGTAACAGATACGCCTTCCTCTGCGGTCTTTACGATATGCTGGAAGTTCGTCAGTATGGCATAGAACAGACCAAACAGGAAAAGACAGGCAGATATCGTTGCTACAGATGCCAAAGTAAACCATTTATTTCTGAATGTATTTCGAATTCCCTGCCACAGGCAGTAAAACAATGTATTAATCCTCATCGATGTAACCACCCTTTTCCTCATCGCTGACAATGAGACCCTTCTTCATAGTAATAACCCTCTTCTGCATTTCATTGACGATTTCACGGTTATGGGTTACAACCAGGACAGTCGTACCATCATTATTGATTTTCTCCAGCAGATTCATGATCTCCCAGGAATTCTTCGGATCAAGATTACCTGTAGGTTCATCTGCCAGCAGAATCTCCGGCCTGTTGACCAGTGCCCTAGCCAGGGCAACTCTCTGCTGTTCACCACCTGACAGCTGCTTTGGTTTTGCTTTATACTTTCCTGCCAGTCCTACCCTGGAGAGCATTGCAGGTACATTCTTACGTATCTCTCTGCTGGGCATCTGTATGATTCTCTGGGCAAAAGCCACATTTTCATACACATTGCGGTCTTTTAAAAGTCTGAAATCCTGGAACACAACGCCAAGGCTTCTTCTGAACTTGGGAATCTTGCGGCGTTTCAGACGTACTACATCTGTACCGTTTACAAAGATTCTTCCGGAAGTAGGCACCAGTTCCCTAAGTAAAAGCTTGATCAGTGTAGATTTACCTGATCCGCTGTCTCCTACTACAAAAACGAATTCTCCTTTATTTATATGCAGATTAATCCCATTTAATGCAGGAATTCCCGCAGTATAGGACTTACTCACGTTCTCCAGCAGAATAATCGGGTCATCTCCACTGCCTGTACGCTGTACACGTTTCTTCACTGCTGTACTTTTCAAATAAATTCACCCCTAATTAGTCTTTCTATTTTACGCCATGCAAGCTCGAATTTACTTCGTAAATCCTCACTTGAGCTGAGCGCCCTATGCCAAATACATAAAATGTCAGCATCCAAGCAAGCTTGTATCTGCCATTTCATGCATCCGGCGCATGGCTTTACAGTATCAATATCAATACTCAAAAGATTCCATATATTTCATGTAACGAACTACCATGAGCGCGATCTTAAAGGTAATCGCATCTTCAAATACTCTCAGGTCCAGTCCGGTGCTCTTTTGCAGCTTATCCAGTCTGTATACAAGTGTATTTCTGTGAATGAAGAGCTGTCTGGATGTCTCGGATACGTTCAGAGAATTCTCGAAGAACTTATTGATTGTGGTCAGGGTTTCCTCGTCAAAATCATCCGGGCTTTTGCCACCGAATATTTCCTTGATAAACATCTTGCACAGAGGAATCGGAAGCTGATAGATCAGTCTACCGATACCAAGTTCACTATATGCAATAATATCTCTTTCTGCGAAGAATATCTTACCAACATCCAGTGCCATCTTGGCTTCCTTGTAGGAGCGGCTGACTTCCTTGATTTCCTTTACATTGGTACCATAAGAGATATGTACATCCTTAATGCCTTCCTTATTCAGACATTCTTCAATTGCTCTGGCATATTTATCAATATCACGATTTGTCTCGTTATCTGCGATTTCCTTCACTATAATAACGTTATTCTCATCTACTGCTGTGACGAAGTCTTTTCCATTCTGTCCGAAGTTCTCTCTGACTTTCTCCAGAATATTGGCATCCTTTCCATTTGGAGATTCCACAATAAGGACTGCACGTTTTACATCAGTCTGAATATGCAGTTTCTTGGAACGGCTGTAAATATCTACCAGAAGCAGATTATCCAGAAGGAGGTTCTTGATAAAGTTGTCCTTATCAAATCTCTCTTTGTATGCGACCATCAGATTCTGAAGCTGGAATGCTGCCATCTTACCTACCATATATGCATTCTCGCCTGCATCATTGGCAATCAGAATGTATTCCAACTGCTGGTCATCATAGATCTTAAAGAACTGACACCCCTGTATCTCCTGGCTGTCTGCCGGAGACTTCACGAACTCCAGAATTGAACTTTCAAAGCTGTTTCCTGTTGACTTGGTAGATGCCACAAGCTTACCGTCAATATCAGCCACGAATAACTCTACTCTTGCAATCGCCTTAATTCCTTCGATTGTATTCTGCATGATCTGATTTGATATCATATGCCACTCTCCTCACTTATACAATATCCACAAAAATTTTTCTTTCTGAATATTCTGATTCTTCGCATTCTGAAACCATTTTAATACATTTATACAAATAAATCTATAGTAATTCCCGATTTTTTTATGCATTTTTGAATGATATTGCCAAAAATTTGAAATTTTATCCCGTATGCAAGATACACAAAAGCCTTCTCGTTCCTGGAAACGCTAATATTTGGCTCATTTTAACCGATATATACGATATATGGGACAGTCCCATAATGTACTCTCGGAGTCTTCTAAATGAAGCTTCCGAAAGTACAGCATATAAGAAAGGAGGGATAAGGATGGACATTGCTGCATTATCCATGAATCTGGCGCAGACCAATCTGCTGAATGACGTTGGAACTGCCGTCTTATCCAAATCTCTGGAACAGGCACAGGATACCGGAAGTGCCATTACACAGATGCTGGATGCTTCTGCCATGGAGCATTCTGTATATCCTGAGCTTGGTGGCAATATAGACGTCATGGTATAAACGCCGCCAAAAAGCAAAATCCCCCTTGGACACACTCCTTGGGGAATTTTGTTTTTACACTATATTCTTCTGATGCAGTTCTCCTTGATCTCGACTTTGCCATTCTTTAACAGATTGCCAATAGCACGCTTGAACTCATTCTTGCTCATCTGTGTCTCACGCTTGATAACTTCTGGATTTGCCCTGTCTGTAAAAGGCAGCACACCATCGAAGCTGTCGATGATCTGCAGGATCTTTACTGCATCCTTCTCGATCTGCAGATATGCCTTTTCACGGACACTCAGATCCAGCTTGCCATCCGGCTTCACACCGGTTACACGAGCCTGTACAGTATCACCTATACGAAGCTCACCTACTACTTCCTTCTTGGGAATCAATGCAGAATAGATATTATCTACTGCCACGAATACACCAAAGTTATCGCTGGTCTGGTAAATCATACCTGTAACAATATCATCCTTTTTATATTCGCTGTCCTTGCGAAGATATTCATATACATTCATGGTAGCTGCCAGTCTGCTGCTCTTATCAATATAGAGTGCTGCCAGAACTTCTTCTCCTTCTCTGACTTTTCTTGTCTGCTCTTTATATGGTAACAGAATATCCTTCTCCAGTCCCCAGTCAAGGAATGCACCGATCTTTGTCACCTGGGATACCTTCAGAAATCCTACTTCTCCTACCATTAATTTAGGGATATTGACTGTTGCGATCAGCCTGTCCCTGGAATCCTTATACAGAAATACTTCTATCTTGTCTCCAATGTTGCAGTTCTCAGGTACCTGCTTCTTTGGCAGAAGTACTCTTTCGTCCATGCCTGCATTCTGGTCTTCTCCCAGATATACACCAAAATCAACTGTCTTTACTACCACTAATTCCTGTTTTCTTCCTAATTGAAACATACCGTTCTCCTTTAAAATCCTATGCTGTCATTATAGACTGCATTTCCATTACATGCGCATCCTCACGCACTCCGTGTTACTTATCTGTTGTTACACATTCTTGTGTAAATAAAAAGCTCTCGATACTTTCGAGAGCTTTCTGTAGCAGCGCTACAAGGATTCGAACCTTGAAAATGACGGAGTCAGAGTCCGTTGCCTTACCGTTTGGCGATAGCGCTTTATTCATTTAAGTGACTGGTAACTCATCAGCACAAGTGATAGTATATAATACGTTTCAGAAAAATGCAAGTACTTTTTTAAATTTTTTTAAAAAATTTTATGGGGCAGATTTTTCAACCTGCCCCATACTGTTTATCCTTTATTTCTCTGCTGTTTCTTCTGTGTCATCTGCTGTATCATCGCCTGCATTATTATGAACTGCGATGACATTCACAATAATGGATTCTGGATTGGTCATGATGCTGATATCTTTATTCTTAGCTATCTCCAAATCCTTTACTCTGATGCAGTCTCCTAAATGAAGATTACCACAGTCTACATCAATCTTATCTACCAGTGCGCTTGGATATGCCTTATAAGATACTTCTTTCAGTATCTGTTCCAGAACACCCTCTACAACGTTTTCTGTGTTGTGAAGAACGATCTCTGCTACAGAATGAACCTTCTCATTGCTTACCAGTGCCTGGAAGTCAATCTCCAGCGTCTGATTCTTGGTTGCATCGAAGTCAATCTCCTTGATCAGTACATCATACATCTTGCCTTCTACATCCAGCATGATCTGTGTACCCTTCATACATCCACGTAAAGTTCTCTCTGCTTCTAATCGCTCGATTTTAAGTGGTATAGAACCTTCAATCTCCTTACCGAAAAGATTACCGGTAATAAAACCTTCTCTTCTCAGTTTCTTTGCCTTTGTTTCCATGTCTCTTTTTTGTACCTTTAAAGTAGTCATTTGTCTTTTCCTCCAATTCTACAAATAGAGAACCCGGAGCGTTGGGGGCTTAGGATTTATTCAATTCATGTCCCTTTCCTTTGTTCTATATGTGTTATAGCACTCCATTTGCAAAAGGTCAATAGTTAAATTGGATTTTTTTATTATTTATCATAACTAACCAAAATTCCTACTGCTTGTAAAAAATCTGTGCCTGGGCATTGCACCAGAAATAATTGTCTCTGATACCGGCCACATAATAAGCCAACGGACCTACATCTCTTCCATTAAAATATATGGCAAGCTCCGGGCACAATCCCTTCGCAGACCTGTCTATCAGCTCCCACTCATACAGCTCGTCTCCATAGAGGTCAAGAAAAGGAATATATACATAGGCTCCCTCAGTAGTCAGGCGGATGGCCTCTCCCATCTCCGGATCATACCAGGTTCCTGTAAAGTCCTGATTCATGGTCTGTGCAAAGTCATCAAAGCTGCCAAAGCCCTCAGCGTCCACAGCATCTGCCGTCTTGGTAAAGGCAGCATATTCCTCTGCGCTGATTGCATCCGCGGCTGCGTTGTCTGCAGCGTTGAGCTGATCTTCCTTGATTGTTCGCTCCCCCGCTCCTGCATCCGTAAAAATATCCGCAGTAAGGGTATCACCAAAGTCTGCTGCCGTAAAGTTGAAATCTATGATTCCTCCTGCATAAGGCTGTAATACATATTGTCCCGATGTGAACCCAAAGCCTGTATCTGTTATATAGAAAGTAGGAATCATGGGTTCGCTTTCCATATCACTCCACGTATCTCCATAAATAGAAGTGTATACCTCATTGCGGTCTTCTGTTCCATCCAGTACTACCAGAGGAATACTCTTCTGGTAATCTTCAAAGAAGCACTGCTCTTCCTGCTGCATCTGTTTAGCCTTAACCCTGACTAACTGCTCTGCACGCTCTCTGAAGCCTTCTCCCAGTTTGTCAAAGGTAATCTTCTCGCCCGTGGCGGTAAAATAATTGAAATATTCCATCGTAAACCAGCCATGTGCTCCGCCATCATAGCCCTCGTTTGTCATCATAATACTGATGACCTGTTCGTCTGCGCGAAGCACCTGCATCCCCACAGCCTGATAACTTGTCTCCGCTCCATCTTCATAGACTACTCCAAAATACCCACTTTCCAGACTGCCAAGGAAGCTGTCTATATAAGAATCCAGATCACTCTGGATTGCATTCTGCGCTTCTTCATTTCCGGAAATAGACACAATGGGCTGTTCATATTCATAGGTATACTTTATATCCTTACGGCTCTCATCACTTGTGCCCTCATGATGCTCTGAAGTAATTTCTATCTTAATTGGTGATTCTGTTTCCTGAGTCTCCTTCTCCTGCATCTGAGTCTCACTCCGGACAGTCTCCTGTGTCTGCACCTCTCCATCCTGAAATACTTCTGTCTCTGTTACTGTCTGCTTCGTTGCTCCACAACCCGTAAATGTGAGCCCTGCTGCCAACACTGCTGCAATAAATCTTTTTTTCATAAATCTGCTCTCCCTATATGGCAGACTATTCCTGATTTTCTTCTCCGATGTGCGCACCCGCTTCTTCTATCTCTTCTTCGGTCTTTTGTATCTTGGCATCATCTGCCAATGCCCTCAGAATGCAGTTCACATCCTCCGGTGAGAACATTCCCATAGCCTGCGATAAATCTCCTATGTTTTCACGGTTCACATACAAAGTACCGCCTCCACTAAGTCTTACAGTGATGACCTTACTCTTATCCGATACATCACCAAGAGATATGGCATTATTCTCTGTATCGCATGCGAACACTATCCCATTATATTCAATCACTCCGTCCTTTGCAAGATATTCATAGGGGCACGCCTGCTTATACACTCCATTCAATTTCTGGAACATGGAATTTGTTCTTGAGGCAGCCACTTCATATGCTTCCTGCTGTTCCTCCTGCTTCTCTTTTCTCAGCTTCTGCTCTTCCTTAATCTCATCAATCTGTGAATCGACTTTGCTAATCAGCTTATCCCACTCACTATTGGTAAACGAACTTCCTCCAATTTCAAAGCTCTCCTGTGTTTCGCCTTTTTGCAGCTTCTCTGCGATTTCATTTTTTCTGGCACTGATACTGGACAATAATTCTGATCTTGACATATTTTTAATTGCTGACATTTCCATTTTATGACCACACCTTTCTCTCAATATAGAAAAGGACAGCATTCCACAGGGAATCGCTGTCCTTAGCTCACACCATGTATCCATACATTATATATATCGTACATTGTGTGTGAAAATATTATATTGTTATATCTCTTCCAGATAATTTACATAGTCAAGATTATTGAAGGCATCTAACACATTTTGATGTTCTGTTGTGCTTTTCATATCTAATACAACAGTCAATGCCACATCAGAATCCAGTAATGTCTTCTCTTTTGTCTTATTCATGGACACCAGCTCATATCCGGTTTCTGAGATGTACTTGCGCAGCTTCACAACACCCTTTAATTTCTCCACCTCCAGATAAATACTGATATAGCGGCTGTGCTCTTCCACACTCACACTCAGATTCTGCAGTACGCGGTTTGCAATCATAATCAGGGCAAAGCACACAATTCCTACAAGTAAATATCCTGCACCGATCACAAGCCCCATTGCAGCACATACCCACAGGCTGGCAGCTGTTGTGAGTCCCTTGATCTGATTACGCCCTGTAACCAGTATGGAACCGGCTCCCAGGAAACCTATTCCACTGATCACGCCAGCTGGAATTCTGCTTACATCTGCTTCCAGTCCGGGAATGTATCCTAATTTTATATTCAGAGCTGTAGATACGGCTGCCCCCAGGCTGACCAAAGCAAATGTACGGATTCCTGCATTATGTCTTTTGGAAATTCTCTCCCAGCCTATCAGACTTCCCAGAAAAGTTGCTATAATCAGTCTGCAACAGATAGCCAGATCACTCCAGCCCTGAAGATACCCCAATGCTCCTTTCATATCGGGTTCACCGCCCCTTTCTGCTGCCTATAATGGGAATACTGTTCCTTCCTCAAAGTTCAGGAATGCATCCTCACCTACCTGATAGATTCTCTTATTCTTGGGATTATATTCTTCCAGCTTCACAAGCATATCTTTGACCTGTACATGATAACTCTGGTAAGAGCCCATAAAGCAGGAATATACGACTTTACATGGAAGAATACCTGTATCCTTTAATGTTACGCTCTCCGGGCGCAGCACCAGTCTGCATGCAGTACCTGCTGCCATGTCTCCCGTCTTCACCGGAACAGATACATCTGCAATCTTCATTACATCATGCTTCTCTACAACACCTTCCAGGAAGTTAGCCTCTCCAATGAAATCTGCCACGAAAGCACTCTTAGGAGAATAATAGGTTTCCTGTGGTGTTCCCATCTGCTCTACAACGCCGCCATTCATGATAATGATTTTATCTGACAGGCTCATTGCTTCTGCCTGATCGTGGGTAACGTAGATTGCAGTAATTCCAACCTTCTGCTGGATTTTACGGATTTCTGTTCTCATGGAGATTCTAAGCTTTGCATCCAGATTACTGAGCGGTTCGTCAAATAACAGTACACTGGGTTCTACGACCAGTGCTCTTGCCAGTGCGACACGCTGTTGCTGACCACCTGATAACTGATTCGTCAGTCTGTTCTCCATACCGCTTAATTCCACCAGCTCCAGCATTTCCATAACCTTACGCTGAATCTCATCCTTTGGAAGCTTTCTCAGCTTTAATCCATATGCTACATTGTCAAATACATTATAATGCGGGAAAAGTGCATAACTCTGGAATACCATTGCAGTATCTCTCTTATTGGGGGTCAGCTCATTAATTGCCTCATCTCCAAGATAGATTTCTCCCTCATCAGGGCTTTCAAAACCTGCGATCATACGAAGTGTTGTTGTCTTGCCACATCCAGACGGTCCAAGTAATGTAACGAAGCTTCCCGGTTCAATATTCAGGGATACATCTTTTACTGCATAAAAATCTTTTCCTGTCTTTGGATCTTTGTATATTTTAGAGATATGCTCCAGACGCACGCCTTTTTTTTCTTTTATCATAATATTCCCCTACCTTTCTGCATCCTTTACTTTTTTGCTTGTTCCGAAGAATTTGATGAACAGATTCATAATCAATACCGCAGCATATACAATTGCGATCAGAATCGTTGCATATGCACAGGCAACACCATAATAGCCCTTCTCAGCAAATTCATTGATCTGACAGGTTATCAGCAGGAACTGAGGTGTTACCAGAAGAATGATCGCACTGATTGCAGTGATACTACGTACAAAAGCCGTTACCAGTCCACTGAAGAAGGAATCCTTAATCAACGGAAGTGTAATGGAAGTGAAGACTTTACCACTGCCGGCTCCAAGGTCATATGCAGATTCTTCTATGGATTTATCAATCTGTCTCAATGCAGAAATACCACTTCTGGTTCCTACAGGAAGACTTCTGACAATAAATACGATAATCAGAATCGCAGCAGAACCGTAAATGCCTTTTAACACACCAGTCTGGAAGATACCATTCGCATAACCTCTGATAAATCCGATACCGAGAACAGTTCCCGGTACTGCCATTGCCAGCATGGAAGTAAACTCAATGAATGCCTTGGACTTGAATTTCTTCTTTACGACCAGATAAGCAATTACCATGGACATCAATGCCGTAATCGGTGCTGCTATGATAGAAAGGACAAAGGAATCCTTAAACGCCTTAAATCCACTGTATTTAAACAGATAATCAAACCATTTCAGGGAAAGTGAATAATCTCTTCCCCATAACTTAAACAATGCTCCAAAAGGAATCATTACATACATCAGCACAACAAAAGCCGCAACTACTGTACAGAATACAGTAAGCGGAACTGTTACACTCTTATCGGTAATCGGCATACGTACACGGGATGCCTTGCCGGTGAGAGTTGCTGTTGTCTTTTTCTCCAGATAATACTTCTGTATAAAGAACAGAATTAAAGTCAGTGACAAGAGGATAACGGACATTGCTGCCGCACCTGTGGAATCATAAGAACCTGTTACCTGTAAGTAAATCGTAGTAGCCAATGTATCAAAGTCACCGCCGATCAGCATAGGGTTTGCGAAATCTGCTACAGACTCAATAAATGTAACCAGAAATGCATTGCCGATACCAGGTAACATCAGTGGAAGTGTAATGGTTAAGAATACTTTCAGTCTGGAAGCTCCAATATCTCTGGCTGCCTCTTCGATAGACGGATCAATGTTTTTCAACAATCCTTTAAGCATCAGATAGCAGACCGGGAAGAAAGTAAGTGTCTGTACGACTACAATACCCTTCAGTCCGTATACATTGGAATCATAAATGTGGAATACATATCTGCTGATGATACCGCTTCTGCCAAATAACATGATCGTAGATAAGGATAATACAAAAGGCGGAGAAACTACCGGCAATAAAGATACTATATTGAACAGTTTCTCAATCCATTTATATTTCAGCTTCACATATACATCTACATAAGCAAACAACAGACCGATTGCAGAAGAAAGTACTCCTGTGATCAATCCAAGTTCTACTGTATTCACAAAAGCCGTTCTAAATCTGTCCATACTCAGGACTCTTTTGAATACATCCAGTGAAAACCTGCCTTCTGAGAAAACGCTGTCTATTAACAAGACAAATAAAGGATATACAATGAATAAAATTAAAAATACCAGCAAAACAACAATCATACCTATCATAACAGGATCAGAAAACAGCTTTTTCCTGTCAATCTCTGCACTTTTTCTCTTTGCGGCCATCTTTCATCCCACCTTTCTGCGGTATGGTAAAGGGATGGCATTTACCATCCCTTTATTGATATTGTTCTATTCTGTCAGGAATCTTGAACTATCTGCTGCATCTGCACTGCCATTGGTTACTGCTTCGAAGAAGTCTTCTACATACTGTGCTGTATTAGCCTTCGCATCCTCGAAATCATAATCAATTACGTTATCCGGATCAAGACCGAAGTCAATTGCTTCCTGAGGCTGTGTACCATTGCTGATTACCAGGAACTGATAAGATTCATTGTCCTTTGCAATATCCACACAATCAGGAGATAATGCGTATTCTATCCACAACTTAGCAGCGTTTGGATGTTTGCAGCCCTTGAAGATTGCAGTTGCACCGATTTCATAGCTGGTTCCGCTTGCCGGGATGATCAGGTCAATATTGTCATATCCTGCAAGGATCTGTGTAATACCATCATGCAGGAAACCAACTGCAATTACACATTCGCCAGGTCCTACCATCTTGGATGGACCAGAACCACTCTTGGTATACTGATATACGTTCTTATCCAGTTCCTTAAAGTACTCCATTGCTTCATCATGGCCTTTCATCTGTACCATTGTGTTGATGACCAGCTTAGCTGTACCTGCTGTTGAAGGATTGGATATACCGATCAGACCTTTATATTCGGGTTTGAGAAGATCATCCCAGTCCTTAGGCTCTTCAATGCCAAGACGCTCGATTTCTTCCCTGTTTACCATGAATCCCAGAATACCTTTGTAAATTCCATACCAGTTATTATTTGCATCCTTATATGTATCACTGATCAGATTAGACGCATTCATTGCATCATATGGCTCCAGCAATCCTGCTGCTGTAGCTTCGTTATAAGGATCTGTTGTTCCACCGAACCATACATCACCAGAAGGACTTCCGTTCTCTTCCTGAATCTTGGTATATACTTCACCAGTGGATAATCTCTGATAATCTACTTTAATACCATACAGCTTCTCAAACTGCTGGCAGGCAGCGGATAAATATGCCTCTTCACAGGAACCATATACTGTAAGAGTACCTTCTGCCTTGGCTGCTTCAATCAAAGCATCCATATCACTTCCTGCTGCTGTAGTGTCTGCTGTGTCTGCTACTGTTGCTGTAGTGTCTGCTGCTGAGCTTACCGGCTCTTTCTCATCTGTAGCTGTTGATGACGGTGTAGAGCTGCTGCCGCATCCTGCCATGGTAAATACCATAGAACCTGCCAGTAATAATGCTGTTAACTTTTTCATTGTTACCCCTTCCCTTCTGAATCAATATATGAATTGTTTCTGTATGTTCATATTAAACAAAAAAGAGTATATTATATACCCTTTTTTATGCAAAATTATCTTATTTTCTGAACACCTACTTCATAAATTCAGTCGGAGACTGGTTTGTGTATCTTTTGAACACTACATTGAAGTGTTTATAATCGCTGAACCCTGTTTTTTCTGATATTTCGTATACCTTGTACTGCCCTGTTTCCATAAGCCTGATTGCCTGACTGATACGATATTTATTCAGGAAATCAAGATATGTAAGTCCAGTTATCTGCTTGAACTTCCTGGAAAGGTAGCTTGCAGACACACCAAGCTGATCTGCTATACTCTCTACGCTGATCTTATTGGCATACTCTTTCTCAGTAATTTCTAGCGTTTTCTTTACATAGGGATTATCCATCTCTGCCTTTTTATAGAATTCCTGCATGGAGAACTCACCTGCATGTCTCTCACAGATTCTGGCAATCTCCTGTTCCTTTCTGATCTCTCCTGTGACCTTCTCTATCGCCTTTCTAATCTCCTCTTCCTCTACTGGTTTCATGAGATAATCTGATACTTTCAGATCTATCGCCTGCTTTGCATAGGAAAATTCTGCATAGCTTGTAAGCAGAATACTCTTATAAGGCACCTGATCCTTCGTACTGCGGATCATTTCGATTCCATTCATATATGGCATCATAATATCCGCTACTACGATATCAGGTCGCAGCTCCAGAATTTTCTCAACACCTTCCTTGCCGTTGGCAGCTTCACCTGCAATGACGCAGTCCATGCTCATCCAGTCCATAGTATAGGCAATGCCTTTTCTTATAATATCCTCGTCCTCAACAATCAAAACCCTGTACATACTCTCTCTCCCATCTAACGTTTCACAGGAAGCACCAATACTACCACAACGCCCTGTCCTATCTCACTCTCCAGGAAAATACCGTATTCTTCTCCATACATAAGCTGTATTCGGCGATGAATATTATACAATCCCAGATGCCCCTCTTTGTTCTCTTTCTGCTGCAATCTGCGACGTATATCCTTTAACTGCTGTGGTGTCATGCCAGCACCATCATCCTCACAGCTAAAAATCAGTCTGCCCTGCTTCTCATAACCCTTTATCTTAACAGTCAGCTTATCTCTGTCTGTAAAGCCATACTTTACCGCATTTTCAACCAGCGGCTGCATGATCAGCTTCGGTATCATACAATCCAGAATCGACTCCTCGATATTCACTTCATAGGCAAATCTCTTGTTATACCGGATCTGTAAAATATTAAAGTAACTTTGTATATTTTCCATATCCTCTTTTACCGAAATCTCTTCTCCGGAATCATGAATGCTGTATCTTAACAGCTTCGATAAAGAAGTGATCATTTTGTCCGCCGCATTCGCATCAATGTGAATCATAAATCTGATATTGTCCAGCGTGTTAAACAGAAAATGAGGGTTGAACTGGGATTCCAGCTGCTTGACCTGTGCAAATGCTGCATGAAGCGCCAGCTCTTTATTCTCTTCCATCTGTTTGTGCATACTGTCGATCATCTTGTTAAATGCCTTACCGATTACCTGAAATTCCAGTGTGCTGTCCATGGTCAGACTGGTATTCCATTCCCCATTCTCCACACTGGTAAAAGCATCTGCCAGCAACTTGACATCCTGTGTATATTTTGCCGAAACCTTTCTGGTTGAATAATAGGTAACAATTCCTATGATAGCAAAAATAACAACAATCATAAGAATCATCCACCACATAATATGTACCTTGGGAACTGTATCCGTCATGGTATATACACCGATCTGACCAGATAATATATAATTCTGTGTCAGATAAAAATGCTGATTATTCTCTGTAAAAAAGCCATCCTGCTTCTTATCAAACCACAGAAAACGTCCCATCTCATCACTGAGGTACTCCGTACTGTTACTTAGATATATCCAGCCCATTTCATCTGTAATTGCATATTTCCTGTTGATTCCAGAAAGTATATCTGCACATTCTCTGCCTGGAATGCCTACGACCAGATAACCAAGGAACTTACCATTCTCATCCAGTATTCCCTGTCCCATACACAGGAAATCATTCTGAATGTAGGTAGAAAGTGTCTCCGGCTGTTGCCTGATCATTCTTAATATTCCCCATTGCTGATACTCCGGCTGCAAAAGGAAATCCATATCCGCATCTTCCACATTCCAGATAAGCGCTCCCTTATCATCCAGCAGATACACCTGACTGCTGCATCGGTTACTTCTGTCTGCCGCATAGATTATTTCATAGATATCCGTAATCTTCTGTGTAGGCTCATCCTTCGCCAGATCACACAGATTCGATACTTCTGTACTCCAGGTGTTCTCTATTGCTTCCAGTGTATGCGTGATTTGTTCATTATCCTGTCTGTTATAATGAATAATAGAGTAATTCCAGCTCCAATAGAATAAAAGCATCGCCAGACACACCAGAATCAGGGATGGAATAATGGCATAGGAAATAAAAGTATTTCTGATATTTTCCTGAAAGGTCGTTGTCTTTTTATTCATGGGCACACTCCTTCCATATCTGGTTGAACTGCGCCAGCCATTCATTTCTATGACTCTCTATCTCAGCTGAATCCGGCTGAAGCATAGGCAAGGTGTCTTTAGCCGGTAATTTATCCGTTGCTGGTACATCTACTCTTACAGATCTTCGATTAAGCTGTGCGGTAATCATATATTGTGCATCATACCCCGTAACAAAGTTGAGAAATTCCACCGCCGCATCCCTGTGAGGTGCATTCTGAATCAGATAGACGCCATCCGGTGTAGATATGACCCCTTCTTTCATATATACGATTGCCACATGCTTACCATCATCCATGCTTCCAGCCACAGCCTCTTCAAAAGTAAGCCCGGCTACAAATTCACCATTCGCCACTCCATTGTATACCGCCGAAGAGCTTGTCAGCAATTTGCCATCCAACTGCCTGCATAATGCTTCCACATACTTCCATCCCCATTCATCCTCACCGCGGCATGCATACAGCATGTTGATTAACTGCTCCAGAGAAGAGGATGAAATATTCGGGTCTGCAAATGCAATCTTTCCATAGAATTCAGGTTTTAAAAGATCCTCATAGCCCTCTATGGTTTCATTTCCAAGGAGGTCTGTATTCACCATAATGACACTCGGTACATCCGTAAAACGAATCAGATTGCCCTCTGTATTCTTAAATTCACTTCTTACATACGGTTCATTCTCTGTCTGATATGCAGCAAACAGCTCCGCATGAGGCTTCATGGTATAGTAAGAACCGCCCCATAAAATATCAGCCTTTGGATTCTCCCTGTCCTCCTCTATCCAGTCCAGCAACTGTCCAGAACCTGCTCGCACTACTTCCACTTCGATATCCGTACGTGCTTCAAATTCTCTTACAATAGGAGTCACAAATTCCACAGGATGTTGTGTATATATTACAAGTTTGTCATTATCGTTTTCCTTCGTATTTACATGATATGGTATCAGACTTCCTATTACATACAGGAAAAAACTTCCTGCAATCAGGAAACTAATTACTTTTATCCACTCTCTCATTTTATCCACCATGCCTTTCGTAAGCATAGTTTAACACATTTCCCGCGGAAACTGTATAATAATTAAATTGCAGTTCAAAAATATAGTATATGGTTTTACGTATTCATGTTATAATAAATCGGATGTTTGTTATTCTGCAGAAAGGCACAGGTATTTACATGATCAAATTAATTGCTACCGATGTGGATGGTACTCTGGTAAAGGACGGCACTATGCACATTGATCCTGAATATATGACTGTTATTCATCAACTGATTCAAAAGGGCGTTCATTTTGCTGTCTGCTCTGGTCGTCAGTTCATCAGTGAGCGAAAGCTGTTTGCTCCGATTAAGGATGAACTTCTCTACATTACAGACGGAGGCACGGTAGTCCGTACTCCAAAAGAAATCCTAAAGGTTCACACCATGCCGGAAGATGTGTGGAAGGGCATGTGTAAAATGGTACATGACGAAATGCCTCATTGTGACTGCTTCATTGCCACACCCAATTACTGTCTCGCAGAAGATGCCAACAGCAGAATGTTCCGCTGGCTTAAAGATTCCTACGGGTATGATATCCGCGAAGCCGAACATCTTCTCAATATTCCTGAGACGGATATCATCAAATTCACCGTATACCATAAGAATGCCTGTGAAGAGATGTGTCAGCCACTCTTCATCCCTACCTGGAAAAATCAGGCGCAGCTGGCTGCTGCCGGTAAAGAATGGGTAGACTGTAATCCTCTTGGTGTATCGAAAGGTACTGCAATCTCTTTCCTCCAGGAATATCTGGGTATTACCCCGGAAGAGACCTGTACCTTCGGTGATAACCTGAATGATATTGAAATGCTGCAAAGTGCAGGAACCAGCTATGCTGTTGCAAATGCCCGCGAAGAAGTCCGTGCAGCTGCTACTGATATCTGCGCTCCCTACTGGGAAAATGGTGTGCTTCAGATACTAAAAGGGATGCTGTAATGGCAATACCACATAAGGATGTTTTAGTTTAATGCCTATACGGTGCAACTCAAAAATGGGTTGCACCGTTTTTCTGATTATGCGATAAAACGAAACTGCTGAGGATTTTTTTGCATTTCTTCCTTCATTGCAAGAATTTCTTGCCCAGTTGGAATATCAATCATCCCAACAGCAGTGAAATACACATCAACTTTTACATAACAGTGACCGCTTGATTTATCATTGTTATGGACTTCGATGCGTTCAATAAGGGAATTTACAAGTGTTGGCGTAAGTTGGTCTTTGTGCTGATGTAGTGCATTTCACACTCCATCTGATTTACGGGTTTCTGTTCCAGAACCCTGTCCAGTCTCCGATGCCTTCCATCAGCCACTCGACAGAGTTCTGGAGTTACTTCTTTTATTTTATTTGCTATGCTGCCATTGGTGCCTGTGAAGCCGTTGGCCGTTTGATATCTTTCAACAGTTTCTGCGGATCATAAGTTGTTCCTGTCTTTAGAATCGTGTAAATCACCCTCAGTATCTTGCAGGCTATCACAACCAGTGACTGCATCTTTTTCAGCGGATTGTTGGTTCGTGTTGTATAGTACTCATGTAGCTGCTTAAATTCATCTGCATGCGACACCGCCGATTTTGCCGCTTGGAACAGCCAATACCGGAGTCTCTTGCGTCCTCTGTGGCTGATTTTCGTCTGTCCTTTATGCTTGCCTGAACTGCATGCCACCAGCCCCATCCCGCTTAGCTTCTGGATTTCCTTCACATCATCAAATCTGCTGATATCTCCCATTTCTGCCAGTATTCCAGCCAGTATGTTTTCACCTACACCTCTGATTTCAAGTATGTTTTCTGCGTAAGGTATTTCCCTGCATTTTTCATGTAAAGTACTTTCAATCACAGCAAGCTGTTCATCCAGCTTCAGGATCTGTTCTGCATACCATTTCACTGCCTCACGCCCTGCATCCGTTCCATCCGTTAATCCCACACTTTTCTCTGCATAGCTCACGATTTCATTGGCTCTGCTGTAACCGCGTCCTCTCAGTTTTTCATTGTGCCAGATATTTTTTATGCCTTCTGCTCCCAGTGCTGTGATATCCGATGGGATAGCTGATACTTTCAGTACTTCCAAAGTAAATGCTCCATCTATTTTTCCAAATGCGTCCATGTATTCTGGAAAATAGATTTTTAATTCCCTGTGAAGACGATTGATATTTCTTATCCTGTCTTCGGTAAGCTGATCCCTGAACATGGAGAGTCTTCTCATGTCCGCGTAAACTTTTTCTGGAAGATAAGGCATTCCGTAGTTTCCATCTTTCACAAGATTCGCAATCAGTTTCGGATCTTTTCTGTCATCCTTGAGCTGGCTATTGTCTTCTATTTCTTTACTCTGCTTTACAGCATATGGATTTACCTGGACAACGCTGATTCCGTTGGAAATCATCCATGCAGCCAACGCAAACCAGTAGTGGCCTGTTGGTTCAAGACCCAGCACTATCTGTTTCTTATCGTTTTTTGCCGCAAGTGCCAGCACCCATGCCTTGGCATTCGCAAAGCCTTCTGAAGTATTGCTAAACTCGAATGCCCCGCTGCTTAGCTCTCTTCCTCTGACATCGATTGCCCTGATATAATGAGTCTCACTGCCTATATCGCATCCTGCTATAAGCATGTCATCCGTAATGAAGGAGAGTTTATCGTTCTTAGCAAACTTACCATTTGTTTCCAAGTCTCGCCAGGTATAGGATCTCAGTTCTTTTTTAATCACCTCTATTTTTATGCCCAATTCTTCTTTTGACAGAAGCTTTATTGCCTGATTTTCTACATTTACTTGCTTTTTTGTTCTTCTTGTTTTAACATTCATCTTGAATACCTCTTGTGTTTTTAGATTTTACCAACTGGCAGGTCAGTAATAATCTAAATTTACTTGAGGTATTCTTTTTGGTCAATTCCCTTTACTCTTTAAAGTATACAGGAAGCTCCCAATACATCAATATCGTAACCCTGTCTATTCATTTCGTTTAGAAAATCCTGCAAAGACAGTCTTGCGAATGTTTCGCCATCATAGTTCAGATTTACGTTCAACACACCTCCTGATCTATCACCGACAACATTTCTGACTGCATCTTCGATAGTGGACAATGGTGCTTCGATGTTGGTCTGTCCGACTGGCTGGTCTCCGAGGATTGCAGCAAATGGGTTACCTCCACGGATTACTGCACCGTTGGCAAGCATAGGAATGTCCGGCATTTCCACCCTGCCAAACTGCACATGGCTTATCGTATGTGCTTCAAAATTCACTCCTGGTATCTTATTGGCGGTTGCTACTGCATCTTGCATGAATTGGTTAATCTTATCAATTACCGTATTAATCATGCTCTCACATGCCGCAATTATCTTATTCATTATATCTACTGTCTTACTTACGATACCAACAAACCCGTTATAAATACCCTTTTTCATGTTCTCGCCGAGAGTTTTCCATCTCTCTGCTGTGAACCATGGTGCTACATGTGTGTCCCACCAATTTTTTATCGCCGGTCCCCAGAATGCGACAAGTTCATCCCACTTGCCTGAGATACCATCCAATATACCTTGTGTTACTTCCAGCCACTTCTCAGCTGTGAACCACGGTGCCACATCTTCATCCCACCATGTCACAATTGCTGAATCAGCCCACCATGCTTTTATCTCATCCCATTTTTCTAACGCTCCTTGATATATTCCGTCAAATACTTCTACCCATCTCTCAGCTGTAAACCATGGCGCTACAGCTGAATCATACCAACTCTGAATTTCTATCCATTTTGTAAATGCCTGTGTCTTTAAGAACTCAAGCTGGGCACTAATATTGGAAGATGCTTCTGCCATCTTACTGCTCAATGCATCTCCTGCATTCTGCAATAATTGGAACACCTCAATCATTTGCCTTACTGCACCAATTCCCGGATTGAATAATGTCAGGAATTCTGTCCCAAGACCTTCTTTCATACTATCCGGTAATTTTACATTTACATTACCTTCTCCAAATATGTGATCCAGAATCCCCTGCGCAACACCTTCTGCAAAATCCACCGGAAAATCAATTAATGCATCTCCACAAGCCTTAAAAAACTGTGTTAAATCCCATACAAGTCCTACCCAGTCTATACCGCACAGGAAATCAACAAGTTTCTGACCTATATCCTTGAATGTTTCATCTTCTCTAAGTTTATCAACGGCTGCTGTTGCAGCTTCTAATAATCCCTTTGCAAAGGTGCTTAAAGTTTCACCGGTAAGACCAGCATCCCAGTTTTCAAAGAATCCTTTTATTCCTGCTGCCAAGGACTTCCCGAAATTCTTCCAGTCAAATTCTTTACCGAAGAAATTCAGGAAATGTAGCGCTGTATTTATTGAATTTGCAATAGTTTTTCCAAGGTTATAAAAAAGGGCTGGCGATATCAAGCCATTCAGGAAATCAGCAATGCCCGTCCCAAATCTATCAGCTTTGTTATAAATACTATCCCAGTCAATATCATCTAATGATTGCGCTATTTTTTCTCCGATAATACGTCCAAGTTCAAACCAATCTTCTTTGTCAATGGCATCTTTTATTCTCTTTGCGAACTTTGTTTCTGGCGCTTGGTCATCCGTTTTTACTTCCTCAAACATGTCCTTGGGACTTGTCCCGCCTGATCCGCTGCCAGAATCCTTTTTAGACAGGACTTTCAACGTGTCAAAAGACGCAAGCGCCCCTGCTGCCTTCTTGGCAGATTTGGACGTACCATCCAAAGCAGCTGCATAATCTTCCTGCACCGCCGTTGCTTTTGTCCATGTACTCTTACCCTGTAAGATAGCCATGAACTGGGCTACCTTATTGGCTGCCATGGTAATATAATTGATTAACTGCACCAGGTATGGAATAGCCATCTGGACAATTGGAGCAAAGGCAGTGGCAAGGCCGTTCTGTAATTGCGTGCTGGATGATTTCAGCTGCGACATCGCAGCATTATAGTCTGAAGAATATCTGACAAGATTATTGAATCCTGTCTTCATGCCCGATACCATGGCGTTGAATCCCTTGGTTATCCAGTTAAATATCAACAGGCTAAGGGCTATTCCCTTCAATCTGCTTCCTAATGTCGATAAAAGCCCGCCTGATTTCCTTGCATGGGTATTAATCTTGTTAAAGGCTTTCTTACCGGATTCACCCATCTTTTGAAAGCCCTTCTGCTCATAATCGACCTACTCTTTTATCTGTTTGAGTCTTGCCGTAATGTTATCGTATTCCTGATATCCGGCTGTCAGTCCAGCCTTTTTCAGTTCTGACAATCTTTCCTGTAACCTGATCTGTTCCCCAAGCAGGTCAACCAGCTTTTGATTGGACACCTGCGCATTAACACGGATGCTCTGTAATTTCTGCTCTTCCGCTTCCTGCTCACGCTTCTTGGCGTTTATCTGTTCTTCTTTCGCAATCCTGGCTTCTATCTCAGCCATTCCCTTATCTGTAAGGCTTCTGAGATTGGCTTCATATTCCTTTACAGCATCTGTAGCATTACGCCATGCAAGATATACCTGGTCATAGTCATCATCCCCGAAATACTGCCCTTGTGCCTCCAGCTCTTTCAGAGTGGCAGCATATTCCTCTACATCCACACGGAGCTGGTTCATGTGCTGATCTGCATCCGCAATCCCGGCTTTCGCACGTTCCATCTCGGATGCTATCTCTTCTACCTGCTGGGCAGTCTGCGCCTGCTGTTCCGCATTGCTTTTCCAGTCAAAAGTCACTTCTCTTGTAGCTTCAGTTTCCGGGTCCTGCCCTGCAAGTTCTTTCTGTTCTTTGGTTTTAGCAATCAGGGCATCAATGCGGGCTTCTTCTTCCTCTGTCCATGTAGATCTATAATCAGGGCTTTCTGTCTGTGCCTGTACAGCTTCTTTCTGCTTCTTTATGTTCTTATCAAGCTGTGTATTTATTTTTTCAAGCTCTTTGGACTGTTCCTTATATCCATCTGCGTTTACATCAGAACCGGACTTGTCCAACTCATCCACTTTATCCTTGGCATTGTCTGCATTTCCTTCTATATCCTTGAAAGTCTTCGCAACCTTATCTAGTTCTGAAGAATCAACCTTAGTGCCAACACGTATACTTGTATCATACTCAGCCATATGAAAAGCCCCTTTCTAAAAATAGAGCCAGCTACATGTATAAAAACATGTAAACCGGCTCTAGGCTCTTCTGGCTGTTATCTTTTATTTCTCAATTGATTGAAGACGGAAAGTGCCTCATCATCTTCCTTCTTTTCCTCTTCTGTAAGTTCTGTCTTCGCTCCAAGACTGTATATCTTCTTCGCTTCCATGATAGCTTTACGCTCTTTTTGCTGCATTTTTGCATCCAACTTTTTACAGCGTATATCCACCACTCGGGTGAAAGAACATTCTTCCAAATTAGTAAGCAACCCCATAAATACGAACCAATGCATCTGTACTGTATTCAGGTCAATTCCATACTGTTGCAGGAATGCTGTGTAGATTCTCCACTGATCTACATCAAAGTCAAATGCCAATACCTTACTTTTCTCTTTTTTATGGTTATCATGATTATATTCGTTCAGATACCATTCAAGCCCCTGCATAGCTTCTTCTAAAGTCGATGGAACCTTGTCCCCATAAAAAATCATCTGTAAGGCTTGAACAACTCTTTCATTCTCTTCGTACTCCTCATCTTGTAGGCACTGCATGACCTGGATTCCTGTACGAAAAGATGCATCTATGGGATATCCATGCCATTCATATGGCAGTTTGTCCAGCATGACATTCCACATAGTTATCTCTTCCTTCTATTCTTCCTGTTGCCGCCATATTGCGGGGTGAATGTACCACCCTGTCTCTCCCTGCTATACTTCTGTGCTATCCGCTTATGCCTGTCATTCGTATATCTGTCAAAAATAGGAAGCAGCTGGTCAAAGAAGTCTGTTATTGCATAGGGCGATGGTGCCGTGGTGTCAAATACCTTTTCGCAACAATCCTCCCCAAACAAAGAATCAATCTCTGCTGCAATATTCTGCATTGTAGTAACTAAAAGCTGTATATGCTCCTTCTGGTTAAGTCCTGTACCCTTTGCCTTTATCTCCTGTCCGGCATTTGCGAATTTATCGATCAGATCATAAAATCCATCCAGAAACTGTACATCTTCCACAGGAACGGATATAACATCCCCATTGTCATTTACTTCAATATCCAGCGTTTTCCTAACTTTTAAACTTTCCATTATTACCATCCTCTCTGAATGTGATGGACGACAGAGAGGTACGTCCACCACATATGTTAATATTGATTAACACCTATGATTATTATGTTGGTGTGAACTCCTTCGTTGATACGTTAAATGTACCCTGAATCGGATCACCTACACCGCCCAGAGTCATATTGTTCATCAGTTCGCTACCTGCATCTCCTCCGATGGAATCAAACTGATATGAGCATTTGCGCTTTACGGCCGGATATACTCCCGCCTCCGTAGGAGTCTCCAGAATGTTCACACGAACATAATCAGACATTGCCTCGGAACCTGTCGGCAGGATCTTGATCCTCTCATTCATCCACGCCTGAAGTTCATCATCTTTGATGTACTCTTTTTCCACACTAATGGATGGTGTATAGCTTTTGATGTTAGTTGTTCCGTTCTTCTGGTTAATATACTGCTTTGTCTCTGACTCTGCGTTAAATTCTTCTGATAAAGAAGTAATTCCATCACCAAGCAGCACATATTTTTCTACATCTGACGTTCCAATATTGAAGAAATGCATCAGCTTTTCTCTCATTTCTGACATAGTTTATCTCTCCTTCACATACTTAATTGCGATTGTCATCTGATATACAGAATCGTTCTCGCTGGTTGCCCCCATATAGAATGGAGTAGTTATCTTTATCTCTTTTACAGTTGCATTCGGCAGCACAGGATAGTTTCCAATTTTGTTCTGTTCTTCCACCCATGCTGTCAGTTCTTCACCAAACACATTGTTATCAATGCATTCCGTATTACTCTGATTAGCCATGCAGGCCCTGAATGTGTAATGATCCGTGTATTCTTTCTTCCCAGACAAATAGGACTTAACTGTCTGAACCGGCTCTTTTGCAAGTGAATATCTCCCTGCTCCTGCTCTCTGAATCTCTGTGTCAACACGCTTCAGCTTAAAATCCTTCAGCCAAATGATAATAGCCTCTGATACTGTCATTTACCTGCCTCCAATCTTGCTGCTTTCTCAATGGCATCCCTTCCACCATCCTGCAGCATACGCTCTACCCAGTGGTCGCTGCGATTGCTGCCATTATGATATTGCAGTTTTCTCACCGGATCTGAAGGGACTTTTTTCACTCCTTTTCTGGAGCGCCATCCGTTCTCTGTTTTAAATCCGGCGCAATGCAGATCAGGATCTTCATATACAATCCCATTCCACATATAACGTGCATATGGTGTGTTCCATACTACATCCGTCTGATTTTCAATATGCCCGCTTGCCTTAAGCATACCTTCTTCAAATGGAACATAGTCATCAGAAAGTTTCAACACCTCATCGGTCACTACCTGCTGCACTCTTCCTCTTTCATTTACTCCCAGAGTCTTCATGCAGTCCTGAAGATTGAAGTCGCAATTATAATTAAAGCCCATTTACTTTGCCACCACCTTGATATGTTTCAGTCTTGGCATATTGCGGTTGTCTGACACAGAATTGCGGGAACAGCATATTGATGCTGTTCCCGCAATTCTGATATTCTGAAATCCTGTCCTATTTCCTGTGTAGCTTCTCCCAGAACAATAACATCCCTCCCGCATTTAGCATTCAATGTCCAGTAGTTTTTGCGTTCATCGTCCGATAGCCTGTTATATTCTATCGGCTGTAAATATGGTTTGTTTCCATATCTGCGGCCAAAGTCTATCGTAATGCTCTCTACTTTATTCTCTGTCTGCACCCCGTTGGAAGTAGATACCTCATTGCGGTTATGTCTCCACTGCACACCTTTGATCAGAGTTCTGCTCCAGCTCTCTGTGCCATCTTCTGATTCATGATAGTTATATACTGTTGCGATATCGCAAAACAAAACATTCATAGGCATATTGCTCCCGCCAATCCTGTTCCTCTCAAACCATTCTGCACTATATCTCTTAATTGTGCTTCTTGCTCCTGTGCAGTCGTAATCTTGTATGTTTCTGTATATCCATCATTGGATACCGACTGGATTCCTACCCCCATACCTGATGATTCCTGCGCCTGAATATCATTGATCAGCTGGCATACAGTCTGACTAATTGCATCTCTGATTCCCTTCTGGAATAATGTTGCCGACTCTTCATCATAATCATTGCAGAATTTCTGCGCTCTCATGTGCGTATTACGATCAATTACTCCTGCTGCCTGCTTGTACAATCTATTGAACTCCTGTTCATCTGAAATATTGGTAAAAAGGGAGCTGTAATACTCCCAATCAACATAAGGCATATTATTGCTCCCTTCCTTTCATGCTTATTCTGTAGGTGTAACCTTAATGTCGGTAAGCATACCAGCCATCTTAGAGTTCTTAAGCACGCATCCTGCTACAAGCTCGACTTCACCCTTCTTTACAGCTCCCGGCGCAGACATATCTGGCAGATATGTGTGGATGATAGATGTCTTTTCTTTAGGTGAAATACCATGGAATGCTGAAAGTCCAATCTTAAGACCAATGATAGAGCTTGTTCCGGTTGTTTCATCAATTGCCACACAGTCTTCTTCCTTGGTTCCGTTGTAGTACTTTCCTGCGTCCATCAGAATGATATTATCGTAGGTCTCGATAGTCTGTCCAAAATCATTCTTGTCTCTGCTGTAGTAGCCCATCTTCTGACCGATATACTTCATGACCGCCAGCATGGTGCTGTTCATCATGAGCATATCCGGCTTCTCAGCGAATTCTCCAAGCCATTTATTCAGTTTTAAAATAAAGGAATCTCTGTACTTGTCGATATTCTCCACATCTGTCAGCACAATGCCATCTGCTGTAACCGTAGTCGATGCACCTGTAAGCAGCTTACGCAATCCATCAAACTTTGCCTGTGTATATTCTTTACCTCCTGCAGTATTTCCATTGATAACCACATTATGGAACAGGTTAGATGCTGCCTTTACCTTTTCCCTTAACTGAAACTCAATTTCGTTAACTGCTCCGGATGTATTCTGGATAACACGATCTACTTGGAATGCTCCACCAAAGATATCAAGATCTGCGGTCTTCTTTTCCCTCTTGGCTTCATTTCCAGTGTATTCTGTGTTAATATCTCTGCGCTGTGCAGTTGAAGGTGTCTTTAACTGCATATATCCGTATGTCATAGTAGAGCCACCTGTTTCTGGTGATACTGCATCATCAAAAACAAGCCTGTCCAGCAAAAATGAATCGCGTCTGAATTCATCCACTACCATCTGATCTACCTTATCGGCCATACCGACCTTAGCTTCTTCTAATGTAATCATCTGATTTCCTCCTCATTAATTGTTATAATGGTCTGCAATTGCACTTTTCAATGTGTCCTGTGGTGTAGGTGGATTGTTATTCACTCTACCAGGTACATCAACATTACCGGTTTTATTTGGTTCCGGTTCTCCGAAGAGCATCTTGCTATCCTCTGCTTCTGTCAATTTTTTCAATGCTGCGGCAATGTCCTCTTTCTGATTCTTGGATGCTTTCAGTGCAGGAACGTCCAGCAATGCGGTGATTGCTTTTGGAATCTTACCTTTTACTGCTGCAATGCTTTCTTTCAGAAGGTCATCAAAGTCTCTGTCTGCAATCTTTGCATCATAGTCTTTTTGGATATTTTCCTTTTCCGTTTCCAGATCCTTAATGCGCTTGTTAAGACCGGACACATCCACATCCTTAAATCCATCCAGCTTAGTCTGCAGGTCTTTCATGGCTGCGTCATTTGCCTTAATAGTCTCATTTGCTGCATCCAGCTTTTCTTTCTGATTATCGTAGTCGGCTACAGGCTTGTAGTTCTCTCCTACTGCCTTATTAAGGCTTTCTTCTTTGTCTTTGGGAACTTCAATGCCCAATTCTTTCAAGATAGTTAAAATGTTCTTCATATCGTTCTCCTTAAATGATTTGTTTACCGGACTTTCTCCGGTCTGGGAAGTTGCGGGGGCAGGAATCGAACCTGCGACCTTCATGATATGAGCCTGACGAGCTTCCGCTGCTCTACCCCGCCGTATTCAATAGAAAAGAGCCACACAGTATTAATCCATCTACGAATTAACAACTATGCGGCTCCTTGGCTCTATTGTTATAATTGATTCCTGTTTGCACTTCTTACAGTATCCCGGGAAGTTGATGACCGTTGTGTCATCCCTGTACTTGATCATCTTGGGATTGCCACACAGCGGGCATGTATACCAATGCTCTACCAATTGCGACACCCTCTTTTCTGCAAATAAGATTCTGGTTACAATATAAGCGTATCATTTCTAAATTCAAAGTCAATTATTTTTTTGTAAAATAAAAAAATCCACCACATTATTGTGATGGTTATCAGAATATACAAGAGGTTATTTGGCAGGCGTCCGTTTCTCCTGCATCTCTCGGGTTTCCCCTGTCATACCATCGGCGTGTGGATCGGACGAATTCTTCCACCTCAAACAACCTCTCTCATATTCTATGTGAATTATAACATCATTATACTTTTTTGTAAAGAATCCTTTTATTTCTCAACAATCTATCCCATTCTTTTTCGTCAATTTTCATGAAAGTGATTATGGAATTTTTGTATTCTTTATTATCAGTAGACGTAGCCAATCGTAGCACTGTTTTGAATTGTTCCTTTTCCGTAATTATTTCTTTAAGAATCAATGCAGTGTTTGGCTTTTGTGTTTCTATAATATAATCTGGATTACTTACAATTTCTTCAAAATACTCCGAAAAACATTCATAATCATTTGGATGTCTCACTTTAATATGCTCAATTTGATTATCCGTAATAATAACCTCATCCGTCCTAATATCTTCAGTTATACATTTGTATATTTCTCGATCAATTTTCCCTATACTATGCACTGCAATATTTCCTTTATCTTCTGATATATCCATTGTATCAGATTGTAATACTTTGGCAACCTTTTCTTCATATTCCTTCCAAGCCTGTGTCTTTTTCAAGTCACTGCTGCCGGCATCATACCGGATATTGTTATATTTCTCCGGTACCTTATACTTTTTGCAGAAGTCCTCATATTCCCTGATCTTGGTCTTGATCTGCTTCTTTACCTGCGTGGTATCCTGATTCAACTTGGTGAGAGCTTCCCTCTCCCTCTTCAATGCCCGGATATTACGCTCCATGGCTCTCTGCTTCTGAGTAAGGGCATAGTAATCATACATCTTGCCGTTGATCTCTACTGCTGCCGGTTCTTCCTCCTGTTTGAAGTTATTCAACTGGCTGCTGCCCTCATGCCACACATAGTATGTATGTCGGCAATTATAGCCCAGGAATCCAAGCGGATCATTTTCATGTGCATCATCTATACTATATCCTGTTGCCTCCCACAGGTCCTTAATCTCAATCTGTCCAATTCTATCCGCTTCCTTGCTGTAATCATGCCCTGGTTTTACATAATATACCTGTCCCTGCCATGCTTCATGATTGGCGTGTCCATGTCCTGTGTTTCTAGCTCCGATATGTCTTGATACATAGACAAGATTCTCACCTGACTCTAAGAAATTTTTGTCCTTGATCTTATGTGCAAGCTGATGGGCTCCTGTCCTTACAGCCAGTTTAACGCCTGTATCAAGCTGCTTACTCCTGCCGCTCTTATAATCTATTGAACGCAGACCGCTCTGTGACATATTGTGAATTACATCGTGAATTATCTCTTCCTTGGAATATGCCCCGCTTGTAATTTTGATCAGTGCCCTGTCCAGCTCTCTTTTATATGCATTCTCTATACTTTCAAATCCGTAAATACCTTTGAAGCCTGTCGTTCTTGTCAGGTTCTCCAGTTCCCCTGCTGTCTGTTTGTCAATGGCACTTACCAGCTTAGGCAAAAATGAGTCATCTGTCAGAATTTTCCCTTGTTGTTTCCACGTTCTCAGATCGTCCAAATAACTAAGATCACCCACATCTGCAAATATCTCATCTCCTGCCTTTACGGCCTGCTTTGATATTTCTCTGAGGCTCTTCTTTACCTGCTTCTGATACTCCAGCGTATTCTTGGCTACCTGCTTTCTAAATTCAGGGTCTGCCCTCAGTATCTTCATAGCTTCCTTACGGATTCGTGCAGGGCTATAGCCCAGCTCATATAATGCCTGGGCTTTTATCTCTGCTGTTCTTGTATATGCAAAAGCTTTCTGTATTCTTGCTGCTATATCAACAATAACCTCATGCTCCAGGTACTGGAATAACGGCACAAGCGCATTGCTTATATATTCAATCTGTTCCTCTGTAAGCATTCATTAATCCTCCGCTTCTTCCTGCTTCCGCTGTTCTTCCTCCTGCTCCTGTTTTTCTTCTACAAGCCGTGCAGCTTCCTCCTCTGTCAGATTGTAAGCATCCATCAGATACCATATTGTCAGTTGCGGTATATCAAAGCTCAGCGCATCATTACGCTTCCTTTCCAGCTCACTTTCCTTATCCTGAATATAACTGTCATCAAATTCTACTGTTATTTCATCATCAATATTGTAGGCAGTTCCCATATAAGTATTTGAATACCACATAATGGCTCTGCAGATATCCTGAATATAGAATATAGCCTGTTTGCGCTGTCTGTTCAATTCCTGCAGCTGGTCCTGTCTCTCTCCTGCATATTCTGTTGCTGTTTTTATTTGTCCATTCTCGAAAGAATATTTCTTGGTACCGTAACCAAATGCCATGGATATCAATGACAGCACAAGCTCAAATGCCTTCGTAACCTCTTCTACTCTGATTGTTGGATTGTACTCCTGAATCAATTCTTTCTGATCAGGTAACTTTTCTCCGAGCATTACAAATATCTTTCGTGCCTGATCTGAAGGTGCGATTGGATTACCGTCTTTATCGTATTTTGTAATAAGATCATTGATAAGAAGCAGCTTATCCGCTTTGTCCAGATCACCATACAGAACATTGAACAGAATATCCAATGCCTTGAAATACGGTATGTTATCCCAGATCTTAGGTTTGCCATATCCAAGCATGTTATCAATGTTGTTCACCTCTGCATTTCTCATCACAGCAAATGGCTTCACTTCTCCCATCTGCGCAGTAATTGCCAGCTCTTTCAGTTCCGCGCCATTTTTATCAAATACGTGCGTTTCAGAAGTGTATTTCCCATTTTCCATAAGGAACATTACCAGCGTTGTCTGCTTCCTGCCTTTTACGAGGTCTTCACCCGCAAATGCCGCTTCAGTCACAATCTTATTGTTTACAGTCAACGGATAGAAGCGCTCCGCATCTACATAATTCAATTTAATGGTTCCTCCCTTAACTGAACCATCCTCATACAGATCTGCTTTCTCTATTCGAACATAGCACGCTACTGTCCCTGCTGCCGATGTCTTTTCCAATTGTTCCCGATATAATGTTTCAAATTCATTCTTATCGAGTACGGACTTAACAAATTCCTGTTGCTCCTCATTAGCTCCTGCGTTAACTTCAATGACTTCGCACAGGTTCGCATCATCTGAACAGCACCGCTTTGCAAAACCAAGCCTATTCAGCTCATATTCCTCTCCCTGCACTGTACTTCTCTTGTGAAAATCTTTGATGAACCGGTTCGCATACCAGTCATCACATGCATGAATTACGCTCAGAGCCTTATTATTGACCGTATACCCTTTTCCTGAAAGAAAGCTCTCAATAAAACCATCCATTTTGTAAAATTCCTCCCTATCTTCTTCTTTCCAAGTCTATGTATCCTACAAAATCAAGCCACGTATAACATGATGCATCCCACCAGTCATTACAGTTGCCTATATTCTTATCTTCCGGGATATCCGGATGATCTTCGTCCCATCGCAATTTGCTTATGGCCTTACGCAGTTTCACACAATTCTTATTTATCTTCAATCTTCCTGTAGTGAACAACATATCTATCGTTCTTGGACGTTCTGACACTTCATTCTTCTTGCAACCGGCTATATTGTCATAACGCAGTCCTTCCTTTCTTGCTGCGCTCCTTAAAGTATTTATCATTGTCGGACTTGCACTATCCGGAAGTACCCAGTCAACACGCCCATACTTATCAAGACATTCTCTATAAAATACAATAAATTCTTTTGCTATCCTTTCTGCATCTATCTCCTGTGTTACAGGAAGTCCGTCCTCTTCCATGAATCTTAGCTTTTCATATCCGTTCATGTAACCGGCCAACACAAATGTTGTCATGGATCCGTTACCACCGAAGTCTATTCCCATGGTTACCTTGCTTAGATTACGAATCCTGCGATATCGCAAAACACCATTTTCATCACTGTATGGTTCTATAATCTTCTCCTGATCATCTTCCGGATCATACAGATACGGTGTGTTATCATCTGCAAAATACCGAAATATGATTCCCTCCGCCGGTGTCCTGTCTCCTTTGATATCTCTGTTATACCAGACTGTGCCTTTCTGATATGTCTTTAATACTTCTCTTATCTTCTCATCAGAGAGTGACATATTGTCAACAAGTGTAAAATGTCCGTAATTATAACCATATTCCGAATCTGTCTCCTGCTGTTCTTCATGGAACTTCAAAATATCTGTATAATACCAGTCCTCCGGGTCCTTAGGGTTCAGATCATGAAATACTTTTCTGCTTGATGATGATATTGTTCGGTCAAAAGTCTCCTTCAGAAACTTCGGATGACATTCATTTGCTTCTGTCACATACGCCATTCCATAGGTGTTACCTTTTATGAGCTTCTCATCACCATCTTTACCGCCTCCGGATACCAGGACTATTTTTTCTCCTGTCTTGGTCTGAACATACACGCAGTCACGATCTTTATACTTTCCCTCCCTGCTGCGTCCTTCAAAGTAGTTAAGTAGTCCATAACCGTCACAATCTAATATATTCAGTTTTGCAGTTGCTACAGATACCCCAGCAACCAAGTGTATTTTATTTTCGTGTTCCTCCAACAGCATACAGAATATCAGCGTCTGAAGGACATTTTTCCCTCCACGTTTGCCACCCTCTGCCACATTGAACCAGCTTGTCAGGCAGCGTTGCATATATTCATATTGCCGCACAGAAAACGATGCAGGTTTATTCAATGTTCGCTCCTCCTAGCTTTCCAGATCATTTATATCCCTATTCTTGACAGGATTCTGCAGAAGTTCCTCGATAGATTTCATATTCTTCAGTACCTGTTCTGTTGTATTGTCTTTAACGGCTGCTTTCTGCTTCTCAAATTCCAGTCTGTATTTATCCTGCGGATGTATCGTAAAGTACTTAGTGAGCCAATCCATAGCCTTCTGGCTATCCTTTAGCTCCAATTCCAGCCCAAACTTTCCCTGACATACTTTCTTTACAAGTTGTGTGTCAACCTGATCTGATTGTTTTGCTTCAACAAAAACGCCTTCCCACTTCTGATAATCTCCCACATCTGCAAAAACAATCCTCATCTGCAATTCGACAATATCCTCTTCTGTCATCGCAATCATTTTTCGCTTGATTTCTTTTAATCTCGCAAGTTCTTTTTGTATACAAGGTCTTACAAGGAGCTTGTAGCCTTCTGCATTGGCAGTAGCATATCCTGTCTGATATGCTTTCAGATAGCTTTGTGTTGCATTGTATGTACGGTTATAATACACACAAAAAAGCTGCTCTTCTGTGGATAATTCGTCATTTTGCATAGTCTCTTTTGTACCATCATCTGCTGCCACATTGAACTGTTCTTTTTTCTTATGCGAACGTTCGCTTTTTTTACCCGAACGTTCGCTTGCAGAATCTTGACCTTTTTTATTCCAATTCTGTGTACTTTTCCATCTTCTAATAGTTCCCTGTGGCACACCAAGCTCGGCAGCAATATCAACCAATTTCATGCCATGATCATACATCTCATGTGCCTTATCGCTTAGTGGATTCTTCTTGGTCATACTACTGCTTCACCTCCTGCTGCCATATTGTAATCTCTAATATAACGAAAAAGAGCCAATACACAGTAATAAATGCTGTATATCGGCTCATGGCTCTAATTTTATTTTACATTAACTATTTTCAAAGTCTACCCTCTTTTATATTTTCCCCTTTTCCCTTTGCTTTCGTTATCCTGTCTCTCTGCGCGCAATTCCTGAAATCTGCCTTCCTGCTTTATTATACCTCTAACTATCAGTTCGCCTATTGCGACTCCCCTCTTGAATCCCATTCTATCCTGCACAATAATCTGATTAGGACATATCTGTACTATCGTACATGGTTCTTTTACCAATATCCTTTTGCCTCTTACAGGCTGTTCAAGTTCTTCGTCGTACCTTTTATACTCCAGCTCTATTACCTGTCCAACCTCTAAACCATACATATATTACGCCTCCCTTACACAGACTCTACAAAGTTATGGAAAATCTGCTCCACATACTGTGTAGATTTATATGTATAATGCTTTCCAGTTACATTTCTGGGCGCATGTCCCAGATATTCTCCTGCAGCGTCCTCACTGCCGCCTCGCTTAACTATAGTCGTGGCCGTTGTCTTTCTGAACAAATGTGGATAAATGCGTTTATCCATATTTGCTCTTCTCCCAATCGTCTTTATAAGTGAATAGATTCCCCTGTCTTCAAGACGTATTGATGTATCTCCATACAAATGTGTGAATAACGGCTGTTCGCTGCTCTCTGACACTCCTCGCTCTTTCATATATTCCCGAATATAATAAATTGCGACCTTATCCAGGTATACCGTCCTGTACTTGCTTGACTTTTGGCCATAAATAATAATTGCTCCGGTCGAAAAATCTATATCACAAATATTTACCTGCGGTATCTCTCCTCTACGCATTGCCGTGCAACGCATAAATTCAATCAAAGCCCGTGATCTTGTATCCGTGCATCCTTTCTTAAGCAATTCCCACTCTGTGGGTTCCAAATGATCTATAGGCTTTTCCACCTGTGTATATGTATCAATCCCCTCGCATGGGTTTTCCGTTACAATCTTGACTTTACGCATCCACGTGTAGAATGCAGATATGTTTCTCCTGCAGTTATTCAGAGATGTATTGTTGTTCCCCTGCTGACTCTTCTTGTAAAGATAGTACTCTATATCTCCCTCTGTAATCTGATTTAATGGCTTATTGACCAACGCTATAAGCTCCCTAATCGTAAGCATGTATGCATCAACAGTGGTTTTCTTAAGCTTCGGAGCTTTTCTGGCCATAAACAGGTTCAGGATATAATCATTTGTATTGTCTACCGTGGCCGGTAATGTCTCCTGCTCTGTTATATCCAGATTCCTGGTAACCTGCACTATAACAGCCTCCAGCACGCTCATCTGCGTTGTGTCTAAGTACAATCTCATTTTTACAATGATGTCATTTTTAAGTCTATCTTTACAAGTCATATTTCTGTCTCTCCTTGGATGTATAATTTTGTACTTGTCCAAGAAGCAGAATTATGTTAATATGCTTCTTGGATGAATAATCTTGTGGCAGAGGTACTTTGGACGGTGCTCTGCCACTTTTTCTATATTCAGTTGTATTCAATACTGCTGCCATTCGCTGTCTACAGCTATTAACACTTGGCGCCTAAATCTTTATTTAATTCCTTATTTTCCTCTACTGCCCACTTCTCAGCATACAGAATAACAACTCTGTCATAGATCGCTTTCTGGCTCCCTGCCAGCATCTGATGATGGGAGATAGTTTCCATTCGGTGTCCGCTGTGATTTCTGTTGGATTCTCAAATTCATCTATCTCCTCCCTCCATCTTGGCACCGCCACCATGATTCCATAGTAGTGAGAGGATTTTGGACAGCACTCCGCAATGTGCTTATCCAACTTTCCACTCCGGAATTCTTCCAGAATGCTCTTGTAGCATTCCATAGTGGTCACTATGTAATTCTTTTCTCCCAGGAAGTTCAGGCCGTTTCCGCTGAATACATCCTCTTTGCAGCTTTTCACCTCATAACAGGTAAATATGCCTTTTTCAATCTCGCTGATGCTCATCACTCCTGCCGGTTCAAATTGCAGGAAGTCTACTCGCTTCACATCACTGCTGCCATAGTCAATGCTTACCTCTTTGGCCCAATAGCTCCCTCTGTGTCCTATCCGGTCAATTACCAGTTTTCCCAGAAATTCTGTAATCTCTTTCCTTGTCACTGTTCCGCCTCCGCAACTACTTATCTAATCATTCTTTCTAAACCTCTGCAAAAATCCCTCAACCTCTTAGTTATCGGGCTATGAATATCTTTACAGCAACAACTAAAGTCCGGTACACATTCGTCTGTAAAATTATTATGTATGCTAATGCCACACACATAGAGAATGCCTTGTATTATCCTTGTTATATTCTTACAAAATCTATTCATTTATCCTCCTGATTCCTTATTCATTAATCATTGTTACGTCCGTATATGCGACTCCGTATTTATGTCCATCTTTTGTTGTGATTACAATAGAGCCAGTTCCGCACGTATAATAATCTACAGCCACAGTTATTACTTCACCATCAGCTTTTTTAATAATTGCTTTATTAAAATATTGATCATCAATGATTTTGTTATTCCCACATCCCGTTAATAACATATTTACTGCTATAATGGTAATGATTAATCTTTCTTTCATCCTATTGCCTCTATTCTTAATTTTTACTAATGTTGTGTATCATTTATTGACTTTTCACTGTTTTAACAGTGCCTTTTGTTCACGGCATTAATGTCGGGAACATCATCCTCATTTTCCAGTCACTGCCTGTCGTCAATTCCCTGTCTTTCCTGCCTCGTGTCCCGGTCCATAGCTTCTCCTACTTCTTTATACAACACTACTGCTGTCATAAGTGCACATCCTGCCAATACTGTTCCTGCTATCCATATCATGTCTGTTCCCTCCCTGTGATCTGTATACTTTTCTTATGGCATCCAGTGCCATTTTATAGTTCCTGCTCTTGGTACTCTGTATCCCCATCCCAGCCATTCGGTTATATTCTGTCTCGAAATAACCGATAGCATTGTCAATCTCTATCTGCGTATATTCTATTTCTTCTACCTCCTGGATCTCACAATACTCAGCATCCTGTACCTCTGCTGCCTGTTCAGATTCCTGTGTATCATAAAAAGTCATCTGTCCAGGAAGCGTTTTATATGTCTCTTCTGCTTCCGATGATGGTTTTTCTACCGGCGGTGTCTGTTTCTTCTCAGCTGGTATCTGAACAGTATTTTCCTGTTTAGGCTGCGCTTCAACCTGCTTCCCTTCTCTTTGGGGAGATGTAATCTCCCTAAAAAGCTCGTCTGTTACAAAATTATTGGTTATCTCGATAATTTGATCATATGTATAAGTCTCAATGTTTGCCTTACCATTTGCATAGTAGCGAAACTTCACTCCTACATTCTCGGTATACATAAACAACATGTATGTACCGCTTGTAAATGTCTTGCTGCCACTCGGGCTCAATTCTTCTGCCAGCTCTGAACCGGTTATCATCCCGCCACGGATTCCACTTAACAACTCTGCTGGTCTGTCTTTCCATAATGCAATCAGAATTTCCTCTAATGGGCTGTACTGCGACGTCGCAACTGTCTCCTGCTGTCCTGCTGCCGGCTCAGATTCATTCGACATCTTCATAAGTGGCAGATTTTCCTCTTTTACCCTTGCCTCTTCCTGATCCTCTTCCTTTTCTACTTTCTTAATTTCACGAATCTGAGCAACCGTCATATCAGGAGTAATAAGCTCCATGTCATTTTCTTTTACCGTAAGCATTTCCTGCAGTTTGCTATATCCATAATTACAGTACTCTTCCTTGATCTGCAGGCTGTTCCCGCCCTCGGAGAATCTTGTATTAATATCCATAAACCTGCTGGCAGTAGATGCCGACAGTCTATATTCGCCCTGTGCAAATTCCTCCATATTGTGATATCCGTCCTGCACATATGCCCCGCTGTCCCTTACCTGCTTTAGGTAGTAACCGATTATAATAAAATTATTGGTTGTCTCGTTGAGCTTGTCCTTGATCTTACTCTTTATTTCTGCATATCCTTCCGGTGTTATCGTTAACTGCCCCATATCTGCCTCCTAAACTGCGACCATTACCCGGTTCGCTTCCTTTTTCTGCTTCTCAAATTCTTTACGGCCTTTCTTCTCAGCGCTCCTAATGACTTTCTCCAGGAAGTCAACTGCCTCTTTTGGAGCATCTTTGTTATACCTTATCCTGTTCTGTGCCACCCGGAAGCCCATAATCCCGTCCCTTTTAACCTCTACCGTACAGAAAGATTTGTCCGGCTCTGTCTTCCTGCGGATAAACAGTATTATGGTCCTGCCATTTACGGCGGGTTCATAGTAGTTCGAAGCTACACAGTTATGCTGTTCATTCGCCTCTTTCTTAAATTCCTTCCAACTTTCAGGGACTACAACCATAAATTCATCATTCTCATAAGCGAACACCCGCCTGATATCCTTTGCGTTCTTCTTTAACTGCTTATCCTGCTCTATCCGCTTCATATTCTGTTCCCTGTCCTTTTTCTCCTGCATGCAGAGCACAGCTTCATCATGTGCCGTCTGTATATTCTGTGGGAAAAAGATGCTTTCATCCGCAAGGTTCCATTGCAGTTCCTGTGCCGCATCCAGGTAATCCACCCAAAGATGCAGCCCCTTGTCCGTCCCTTCTGTTTCTACATGCAGGTCCTCCCTCATATACCGGATCATCCTGTGCGGCGTATGTATGCCAAAACTTCTCAGGATTACATTTAACCCAATATATCTGTCTATCCATTCCAGCTGTTCATCTGTCACTTTCACTGCTGCCGCATGGAGTCTCTGTATGACTGCCATTTTCCTGTCGTCTGCATGGAGTCTTAATGCCTGCCTGTACTCTTCTTTGGATATCCCAAGCATCCCCCATATCTTCCCTCCTGTCATGTCCCTGTCTATCCGTGTCATTGTATGTCCGCTTATCAGTTGGTCTGCGACAAATGCCTTTAATCCTGCCTTGTACATGCGTTCGTACTGTCTGCCGGTATTTCCCCTTAACATGCAGGACAGTTCCCTGAATTCCACCCTCTTTCTTCCTGCTGCCCTTATGATCTCGGCAACAGGCATATATTTAATCTCTGTATCAGCCAGCATCCTTGTAAGATTTGGGGAATATAATATTGCTGAACTTCTCCTGTCGTAATACCAGCCATAACATCCATGGTTAATAATTCCATAGTCACACCATCTTGTTATCCCGGTACTTTTGAATTCACCCCATTCGTAACTTCTTTCCTGACATAGACTATTGGAATAAATATCCCGAAAATCTTCTGAAATATAGAAATCCGGTATATATCCATACTCTCTTTTGTTCCTCTTTCTTACTGCGAAGGACCTTAACACATAGCCTGTCCCATCCTGCAGCTTCTGCAGGATCTCTACTCTTGTTTCATCCTGAACAGTCAACTGCTTACACCAACTTTTATAAATAATAGTTCTGCCACACCTTGTACATTTTCCAACTGTATTATGCCTTGGCTTCTCTCCCAGGCTCACCATTTCCCTGCAGTGGTCACAATATCCGGTCTTGTCCTTGTAAAATATATAATCTTCTGTTGTATTGCTCCTTACCCATTTTTCGAAGGAAGGTGGCAGATTGGGTACAACCGCCATTCTTTCATCTATAGCATCTGTTATCAGCCTATGCTGCTTCTCCAGTGCATCCTTTCGTATATTCACCTGAAACTGTCTTATTGCAGTTCCAACATCATACATACTGCTGCTGCCAAGGAATCCATTGACCACCTTCTTGGTCTCTTCCGATGCCTGGTCCTTTTTACCGGGACTGTATGCCGTATCCTTGTCCTCATAGTCCAGAAAATCTATTTTTGCTTTACTCCACTTACTATGTACACAATCCCATGTAATAAAGTCCTGTTCCTTATTATTCAGGAATATGCGAAATCTCAGTTCTTTTCTGTCCAGTACCATATCCCGCCTTGTATATACATCCACTTCCAGTACATCCTCCATGCATGTCTCCTGTGCCCGGAAGTACTTTCTGGTCTTGTACACATAATAATAGCCATGACTATACGGATATGGCTTTCGCTCCGCTATATCGTTTTTGGCTCTCTGCACCATATATGGCAATGCCATAAGCGGTGCTTTATCAAGCAGTCCTGCTTTCTTCATGATTACCGCCTCACTTTCCGATATAATACTCTTTTATGAGTTTCTTGGCTCTTCCCATTCCTGGAATACCTTCTTCAACTCTTGCATTCTTTATCCCTGCTGCCTTTATAATATCTGCATCAACCTTATAGCGGTTGTTAAAAGACCATTTCAGGATGGCACCTATACAGCCCTTCAGCGTCTTGCCTTTGCTTCTTACTGCTACTGCCAGACCCTGATAATCCATACAGCTTGTCTTAATGTACTCTGTCCAGTCTTCCATAATCTCTACTGGCTTCAATTCCTGTGCTTCCACCGTAATTTTCCCAATAGCCGCCATTGCGACATCGCAAAACTCCGGCATTGCTCCAGATACATACATATCTACAAATGCTTCATCTATGCCGTTCTCTGCTGCCATTTTCTTCAGTGACTCTATGTCACCCTCGTTTTTAAATCCCTCTGCTGCCTTGTTTATTTCTTCCGCAGAGTCGAATTCTCCAAATAAATCAAACATCTTTTCTCCTTTCTCCTGCCAGCACCCTGCAGGCAGGCTTTACAATGGTTTTTAGTAAAATTGTGATATATAAAATACTCCCTGTCCTGAGATAAAAGGCTATTTAATTATCGGAACGCCCCATGTTTTATGTATCTGGTACTGTAACGGCTCCTCGAATGTAGCGCCGCTCATCTCCGCGCCACCTGACAGGTTTATATATTCCTCTACTGCCTTAACTGCTGCCACCGCAGAATAACAGATACAGCAATAATGACCGACAAGCTCCATTTCGCGTATAAATTCCCGCTGTTCCTTGCTTGGTATATTTGTACCGAACTTCATTTCTATGTACATGCCAATATACCTGCCACTTGGGTATGGGAAATGGATGTCAGATACTCCCGCCTTTACTCCCATCTGCTTTAATACCGCTGCTTCTTTTGCATCCCTTCTCCCGCCATTCGGGATATGGTATATCCAGCGCAGTTGTGGATACATGTCTTCATGGTGCTTACACCACTGCATAAACAGAATCTGCTCTGTATCTTCTCCTTTTGGCTTATATTTCAGATTCATGCCTCTTTACTCCTTCCTGCTACCATTACAAATTATTGATTAACCAACATTTTTCACACCTCCCGTCCTCTTTTCAATCTCATATTTCATTTGATCTGTGAATTCATGGTGTGTATAGAATTCAACTGTTACAATATGCTGTCTGCACAGTTCTTCTATCCTGCGCCATTTATCCGCATCTACAACCTTCTTGCCCTGGGCATTACAAAAATCATTTAGATACCATGTCTTTAACTGCCCCATGGCGAACATATTGGCGATATACTTGGAATCCTCATATACCGTAATCTCACAGCCCCTATTCATCCTGCCCAGTGCTTTTTCCATGGCAGTAAGGATAATCCCATTCTGTGTAGTCTCTCCTACGCTTGCATAATCTTCTAGCGTTTTAAGCTCCCCATCCTGCTTCTGAAAAGCAAGGGTATAACCATATGTACCATGTTCCGTTTTGAATCCCCTTACATTATGGGTGATGTAAATATCCACATGTTTCAGCCCCACTTGACAGCCCTCCTCGCTTTCTACTTATCAGCATTTCAGGAGTTATCCACCGTGTTTTTGCAGTCATTCTCCTGCTGCCTTATAAAACCCCGTATTTTTCGATACCAAAATTTATGTAAAATGCCCCGAACCCCGCATAAGTAGAAAGTACAGCGGAGTTATCCACAATATTCAATCCCGCCTGTGCATGGTCAGGTATATTGACCAGCTTGCAAGCACCTCATTGAACCTGTATGTTACCGTGTCAATGGCATAGCCTGGGAAACGCTGCATAAAGAAATTGCGGACATACTCACAGTCTGACGGCATGCTCACCAGTTTAAGTACTTGTCTTTTGGATAATGCATTGTCCTTAGTGCTTTTGTGCGGCTTAATCAGATTCTTACTCTGCTTCCAACGCTTTTTTCCTTTTGCATCATCCACAAGCAAATCCGACAGGCTCAATTCTGCTCCCTCTGACAGATCAGAAAATGTCATCTGGCCGCAAGGATCGTCCTCATGTTTGAATGTTTCCTTTGTGATATAGTTCACAAGTCCATCTATCCCAGACGGACTGAATCGTAATGGCTCACATCTGACATATCCTATCTGTGTAGGTTCTGACTGCCCCTTTTTCTTCCTGTAACACCAAAGAGCCTCTATCTCCTCCCTGCCCAATCCACCATTTATCAAAAGATGGTGGTGTATACGGTTATTCTTCCCCTTCTCGTTTACCCAGATATATTTCAGTGGCAGCAACTTATACTTTCTCCTGAGTCTCATGATTTTCTTTAGAAAATTGTAGACCATCTTATCTGCTGCCTCTTCATTCTCCGGGAGAATGTCGTAAGTTAAGTCAACTCTCAAATCATTATCTGTGAAGTTGGCCATTATCAGCTGATTGAAGTACCGTTTTGAATTTGTATCATTCAATCTTCTCTGCGTCTGACTGCTTCTCTTTCTCTTCCCTGCTCTCTTACACCTTTTTGGTTCTGTGTAAGAGAATATGTCCACTTCCTTATGTCTTGTCATATATCCCTTACCACAGTAGGTAACTACCTGCCTTACCATCCCCTTACCTCTCCTTTATCTCTCCATGTCCAAAACAATAATATTTATATACAAGCCCCAACCCCGCTTACGTCCCGGGCTTTCAAAATGCCTTTATTTTCCCCATTTTTATCAAGATTTCTCTGAAAAAAAGGTAAAAAAAAATAAAGGCCTGTCCAACGTGCCCCCTATGCGACACACAGGTTCGCGATACCTGTGTACGCATATTTTTAAAGTAAAGGGGATTGTTAATAGCTGCGACACATAGGGGGTATGTGCCGCATAGGAAGCACGTTAATATGTCATATCTTTACTAAATCCTATCTATTCCTGAGATATGGTCTACATCAGGATTCACCCATGCGGCCTGCCATACGGTATATCTTCTGTCCTCCAAAAGCGCCCTTAATCTATTTAGGTTACAAACTCCCTGTTTGCGTTCGTCTGCATCCATCTTGGAATATATGACCAGATAAAGATTATCCATACATTTCATCCTCTCTGTGACAATATGAACGGTCTGGGTGTTCCCCTTCCCCTTGGTATTGCCTTATTCTCTGCTGCCAGTTGATTCATTCTCCACTTTTCAAAATTCTCTGTATCGAACATGATCACACTGTTGCTCTTAGTCGGGTTTATCTTCTGGGCGAATGTCTGCCCTCTCACCCTGTAAGCCCGCATCAAGAACTCTTTGGGGAATCCCAGTTCCGCAAGCTCTGTCATTCTCATTACTTTCTTTGGATATTCCATCTTGTCTCCTTATCCTTCCACATCCGACTGTCCTTACAGACCGCCACCAACAGCCCCAACCGGATGCAGAATCTATCAAAAATGCATACTTATGTATGCGGTCATTATTCAAGGTCCATCCTCGCATACAGCAATTCTATGTATGCATTTACCAGTGCCGGAAGCTCATCCGGCATATATTCTTCTTTCGTGATTTTGTCCTTCACATGCTGCAAAACCCTGTCTGTCTTTGCTTTCAATTCTTTCTTATCTGCATTATCCTTAAAAAATGACATTTCTCTCACATCCTTCCTACCACCATTCAGGTACCGGCTTGTCCAAATTGCGGTAATGCCACCAGTGACCACTGTTGTACATTACACACAGGTTTCCATCCTCGTCCTGCCATACCTTTTTTATCTTGCCTTCTCTCCAGTTACTTACAACGGATTTATGCTTCTTCATGGCAATGTCTGCAAGCTGGTTCATTTCTGACCTGCTCATTACTCCTGCCATATGCTCCACTTCCTTCCCACCTGCTGCCACTGCACGCTTTCCTTGCCTTTTATTTCCATATCTCCTATACTTTTCTTACAGGATGTGCCAGCATCCAAGTAAAATGAAAGGAGAAATTCGCATGACTGAGCTTGCTGAAGCCGTTCTTGCTTATCTAAAACAAGAAAACGAAAAAGGAAAACATTCCTTTACTTCTACAGATTTAACATCTGTTGGTAAAATTTCCTTTGATCGTGCTGATAAGATCATTCAGGAACTTGCAGACAATGGATACGTACAGGTGAATAATAATATTGCTCGTACTTTCAATCTAATTTAACTTGTGTATGAATAGCCCTGAGTGTTCGCAGCACTTGGGGTTATTCATTATCCATCAGCACATGTTCAAGAAACTTTCTAAAAGTATTCATATCCAGTGTTCCCTCCGGTGGGAGCGGTTCCTTATCAGATATAATATTTATGTTCGGAGTCTCACAGGCAAGATGCTTAAACTCAACTCCTGTTATAAAATCTCCGTATGCTTTCCCGTTATAGACCAACATCGTCTCTAATCCATCAGTAACTATAACTGCTTTAAACCGTTTCTTTTCCATTTTCTATCTCACTTCCTTCCCATCTGCTGCGCTACAATTTACTACTATAGCTGCAGTTGCCTCCATCATCGCATTGCTAAAATAATCGATGCAATGCAGTCAATTATTAATAACGTTGTTTGCATTGCAAATAATATCTTTTGCTTTTTATCTTGCATCTATCTCACTTCCTTCCCATCTGCTGCCACTGCACGATTCCCTTGCCTTTTATTTCCATATCTCCTATACTTTTCTTACAGGATGTGCCAGCATCCGAGTAAAGTGAAAGGAGAATCTACTATGACTACATCTGAATTATGCGAACTTTTCTCAGAAGAAATAAGCCGATCATTTGACTTGTCAAAAAATATCATCCAAGAAACACTTTTGGAAGGTTTAACACCTGAAATGACGGAAGCAGAGATATACTCTCATATGATAATTCAATCTATACTTATTTCTTCTACCCTATCTACTCAGGTTATAATTAATGGTCTTGTTACTTTAGATATAATTCCTAAAGATTTTGTTAGTTCTTTGAAATTGCGGCCGAAAGTGCATCTCGTACAGCCGTCAAATGGTTCTTATTCTTCTGCTGATCAAGAAGAATAATCTCGATACGCTTCAAAGTAGCATTAATACTTTGGAGCGTTTCCTTTATTGTTAGATCATTTGTCTCTGATATTTCTCCTTGCATCTATCTCACTTCCTTCCCATCTGTTGCTTATGATTCATCCGTTGTGCTGAATAAATAGTCAAGCGTACAAGTTGGAAATTCCTGCTTTATTGATACCATTTCATTTCTTTTAAACTCAGTTGCCCCAGACATCTTATTTTTTAAGCTTTCATAATTAATGCCGGTTTTTTCAGACAAAGCCTTAATGGTCAGCTTATTTCTTGCCATTTCAGCATTTAAGTTACTAAACAATTTTTCACCTTCTCTCTTATAATATTACCCTGTGTCGTAACTTATATCTGTATTATATACCCTGTGTCGTAATTGTCAACCCTAAAAAGTAATTTTTTTACTTTGCAAGGTAATTTATTGTTTACAGAAAAGAAATAACGTAGTACAATCAAGGCATAACAGGAGGTAATAAAATGGGACTTACAGATAAATTAGATATACTTATGAAAGAAAAAAATATAAACAAAGCAGAGTTAGCTAGAGAATCCGGAGTACCATACACAACAATTGATGGTTTTTACAAAAAAGGATCTGAAAATGCAAAATTATCTACATTGAAAAAACTATGTACCTATTTTGAATGTTCGTTAGATTATTTAGCAGATGACAATGTATATACTGAACCTGAGACTATTGCAGCCCACTTCGATGGGGATGAATACACTGAGGAAGAACTTGACAAAATCAAAGAATTTGCCGCCTTTGTAAAATCGAACCGTAAATAGTCCGTTATTTTATTATGATTCAGTACATGAGAGGAGACTCGCAATGATACAATACTCAAAACAAGCTATCAAATTTCTAAAGAAACAGGATCATACAACTCGGTGCCGCATTGTTTCCGCAATCAATAGTCTCCCTTCTGGAGATGTAAAGAAACTGCAAGGGACAAATGGATACCGTTTAAGAGTTGGAGATTTCAGAATTTTATTTGATAGAGATGGAAATATATTAAATATCATAAAAATTGAAAACCGCGGTCAAGTATATAAAAGATAGGAGGATTAAACATATGACAGCTATCAAAGAAAGAATTTTAGGTGCTATTTCTATTATGAATGACGATGATGCCGAGACAGTTTGGAATCTTATCATCACAAATTTTCCTAAAAAATCATGGGACAATATTGAAGAAGTTACCCCAGACGAATGGGATTTAAAGATGTTACACGATGCAACATCAAATCCAGATTGCAATGAATTTATATCATCTGATACAGCAATGAAAGAACTTGGGTTATAGCTTAAAAAGCGCCGCTTAGGAGTGATCTAATTGAACAAATACGAAGAATTGCTAAATGATGCTGACAAATCAAGCGTGACTGTCACTAATCAGTTTGATTTGTCAGATACACGATTTAAAGGGCTGTACTGTGATGGTACTATTGCCATAAGCAAAAATATGAATGCTGAATCTGAAAAAGCCTGCATCCTTGCCGAGGAATTAGGACACCATTATACATCCTCTGGGAATATCATAGATATGACTGTAGCCACAAACCGCAAACAGGAACTACACGCTAGGGCATGGGCTTACAACCGCCTGATTGGATTGTATGGGATTATTAATGCCTACAGATCTGGATGCAGAAATGGTTATGAGATAGCGGAGCATCTTAATATTACAGAAGAATTTCTGAATGAAGCTCTACAGTATTATAGAAATAAATATGGTTTATGCACCACTGTTGATAATTATGTTATTTACTTTGAACCTACGCTTGGTGTATTCGAACAAATTTAAAATATATTCGTAGGAGATTTACAAATATGACTTTCATGCGTAATTTTATGAATCTATTAAATATGGATAATTGGGAAAAGTATAAAGAGGAAAAACAAGATGAAGAGAATCAATCATCAGATACTACTGCATCCGAAAATGCAACGCAACTAACAGCAACTGCTGCCTGTGAAACAGTTAATGACACGGAGCCTATTAAATCATCATCAAATGATTTCCAGATAACTATACCTGATGATCTACTGCATTTAGATGAATCTTTTTCACAGGAACAAATAAATCAGTCTTCTAATATACCTGTGGAGAAGCAAATTTCCATACCATTTACAAAGGAAACTTATTCCTTTGATCCTAACTACATAGATTATAGTTTGTTTACTAAATTTTGGAGTATTATTCCTTACATACACGATAATCGAAAGTCTATTCCTGAAGCTTCTTCTGACGAAAAGATTTTCTATTGTATAATCATAATGCTAGATAACATGTCAGACTGCGCCCCTTGCACTGTTGAAGACTTTGATCGTGACTATTATTACTATCGTGAATGCAACGTTTCTAATGCTCATTTAGTATTCGAACATTTATTTAATAATGGATATTTTACCCAACCTACAATAGAACATGTTTTAAATACCTATCGTATTCCAGAACTAAAAACAATTCTCAGGAGTCTCGGTTCTAAAGTCTCTGGTAATAAACCTGACCTGATTCGTCGTCTAATCAGCGTTTTACCTCCTGATGATATTAATTCTATGATACAGTCCTGTAACTATCTAGTAGATTGAATAATAATTAACTGGCCATATTGGGGTTAGCTTCTTCTTCGGAT
>ERZ825896.47-NODE-47-length-142714-cov-4.405744_pt1 | contig 142714 bp, 105 predicted proteins | sample MGYA00519858_ERZ825896 | MGnify/ENA primary metagenome ERZ825896 (study PRJEB31778, sample SAMEA3449214) | human gut metagenome | biome: human gut; feature: human-associated habitat; material: faeces | place: United Kingdom | collected 2010/2012 ... | reverse complement strand
CGCGAGCTGGGTTCAGAACGTCGTGAGACAGTTCGGTCCCTATCCTCCGTGGGCGCAGGAGAATTGAGGAGGTCTACCCCTAGTACGAGAGGACCGGGGCGGACGGGCCTCTGGTGTCCCGGTTGTCGACCAACGGCACGGCCGGCTAGCCACGCCCGGAACGGATAACCGCTGAAAGCATCTAAGCGGGAAGCCGTCTCCGAGATGAGTTCTCCCTCCGGTAAGGGCCCTCGTAGACCACGAGGTCGATAGGCCGCAGCTGCAAGCGCCGCGAGGCGTTCAGGCGAGCGGTACTAATAGCCCGAGCTCTTGCTTCCCGATCCCCGGACCCCCCGGGGCGGGCGGTCTCGAGAGGAGGACGTCTCCCGAACGACGCTATGCGGCCGCCAGGGCGCCCGCGAGGTGCCTGACGGAAAGCGCAGGGGGCGCCCTGCGCGAGCGCGGCCACGGAGGCGGGGATCGCCCGATCCCATCCCGAACTCGGCAGCTAAGCCCGCCATCGCCCAAAGTACTGCGGAGCCAGTCCGCGGGAGGACGGGACGCCGCGCTCGCGCAGGGCGCGTCCGCCCCCGAGAGGGGCAGGGCGCAAGGAGGGGCCTTCGGGCCCCTCCTTCGTTTCCACGGGGCCGGAAGGCCCCTTTTCCTTTTTCACGCGGGCCGGCGCTTCGCGGAGCGTCCCGGCGTTCCGATGCGACCTTTCTGTCTGCTGAATCGTTCGGTCGCTCCCCTATCTCATTTCTTTTAAGCAATTGGATTTTAGACTGTAGTGCAGCGTACATTCGATCGTACATTCGATCGTACATTCGATGGACGCCGTTTGAGTTCTCGTATGTTTGATTGGGCGCGCCGCCCTGATACCGACCTCTTCTCTTTCCGTGGACGCTGGAAGAGACAAGGTATTGTTACTATGTGATTGTTGCGGTACGGCATCAGAGCGGAAAATGGCACCGATGGGATGCGTTTGGCGACGGGAGCAGGATACGCTTGAAAATCAGAGAGTTGCGCATCCTGCTGTTTGTCGAAGAAGATGGCACAGGCGTGGCGGTTCTTGTGCGCCACTTGCCTGGGTTTGCTTACTTCTGTACGCCAGCATCATGGCGTTCGAGGTATTTCGACATTGAGTAATGTGCGATATCGGAGAGGTTTATAACGCCTACAAGCATTCCGTTTTCAGTGATGGGAGCTTTCTTGAGGTGGTTTTCGCCAAGAATACGGCATACTTCGCGGATATCGGTGTGTATGTCGACAGAGATTACGCCTCTGTGAGCTATCTCGAACACGCTCTGGCTCATGATTTTGTCGGTTTTGGCATCGAAATCGTCGCTGCTCAGGTTTGTCAGCTCGATAAGTGCTACGGGATCTGTATACGTCGTGCGTCGTTTTGAGAGGCATCGCGCTATATCTCCGTCCGAGACAAAGCCCACGGCCTCGCCCTTTGCGTTGACGATAGGGGCGGCGCTTATGCGCTTTTCCACAAGCAGCTGCACGGCGTCGAAGACGGATGCCGTTTCAGGCAGCGTGAAGACATCGCGCTTCATAAGAGATTCAAGAAGCGTGCGTCGTTCGTTGCGGGGGTCTGTCGCGGCGGTATCTCCTGGCTTGTCTTTGACCCATCCTATGGTCATGATAAGCCCCGCAAGACAAAGAATGCCGCTCGCGAAAAATGCTGCATTCACGCCGAAGATGCCCGCGTGCAGTGCATCCGTGCTGCTTGACGCCATCCCTGTCGCTGCGGTTGAAATCGAGACAAGAACGGCCGTGCCAAGAGATCCGGCAACCTGGCGAAGCGTGTTATTGACCGAAGTTCCATGATTGATGATGTCGTTATCGAGCGCATTCATGGCCCACGTGGTGATAGGCATGTTGACAAGCGACATAGAGAGCATGCGAGCCGTATAGACGATGGCAAGGAAGGCGAGGCCTGTTGAGTCGCCGAGGAATGCGAACATAAACGTAGTGGCGGTAAGCAGCGTCATGCCGACGAGGCTTAGCGTGCGAGGGCCGTGCGCATCGAAGAGGCGGCCGGCAATGGGCCCCATGATTCCCATAAGAATGGCGCCAGGCATAAGCAGCAAACCAGAAATGGTTGCCGAATGTCCCAAATACGTTTGCAGATAGATGGGCATGAGGATGCCTGCGGCAAGAAGAGAGCCCTGAACGAGCATGCCGATGATTGTTCCTATGAGGAACTTCCTGTTCTCGAGAACGCGCACTTGAAGCATGGGGGAATCCATGCGCAGCTGTCGTCTGAAGAAGAAGACGAGAACGACAACGCCTACGAGCGCAACGGCGATGTCGATTGGATTGAGTCCGAACGAGCCGATGCTCGACAGGCCGTAAAGAAGGGACCCGAATCCTACGGTTGATTGGAAAAGCGAGATTTTATCGAGCGTCGCGTTCTTACTCTCCGTGCTTACTCGTTCGAGGGTGAAGATGCTTGCGAGAATCACCAAAAGGGAAAGTGTGACGATAATCCAGAACAAGACATGCCAGTTGTACGCATCGATGATGAAGCCGGCAGCGCTCGGCCCGAATGCCGGGGCGAAGGCGATGACAATGCCGAATAGGCCGCTTGCAAAGCCTCGTTTCTCGGGTGGGAACGTTAGCATGATGACCGTCATGACCATGGGCATAAGAATGCCCGCACCTGCCGCCTGAAGGAGGCGTCCTGTGAGAAGGATGACGAAATTGGGGCCCCATCCAGCGCAAGCGCTGCCTGCGGAAAAGATAAGCATGGCGACGATGAATAGGTTGCGCGTGGAATAACGGTCGGTGAGATAGGCGGTGACGGGAATCATGATGGCGTTGACCAGGGTGAAGCCGGTGGTGAGCCATTGCGCGGTCGATGCACTTACGGACATTTCCGCCATGATGGATGGAAGTGCTGGCGTCACAAGGGTCTGGTTGAGTACGGTGATGAACGTTCCGAAGATAAGGACAACTAGCGTCGCTTTCTGTTTGCTCGTCAATTTCAAATGCTACCTCGTTTCCTCTGTGCGTGCCTGGTCTCGTTGCCGAAGGGGGCGGCTGTTCGCTAGGGCCGGTGCGCGGCTTTTTCGCATGGTTGGTTCTGGCGTTTTGCGTGCCGAATGGCGGTCGGTTCGGATGGCGCTATGAGAATGGGCGCCCCTGTTTCGATTGCGTAGTTCAGTATACATTTCTGGCATTGCTAAATTATTAAGTCGCTAAATAAATACATGCTCGGAATCTACTTAGAACGCATGGCGCGTCTTTGTCGTTTCGTCAACGTCCGAAATGCAGAGGAGTTCATTCCGTATAATCATAGGAACGAAAAGATGTATGAAAGGCAGGATGCGTGCAGGAAAAATGCATAAAGGAAGCCAACGCGCGCGATAAAGACCCGGACGACGCCCTTCTTGACGGCCCTGAGTGCGTCTCGGACGCCGACGCGCTCGACAGGCTGTATATGGAGGCGGCCCTTGTTCAGGCGCGTCGCGCGGCGGAAGCGGGAGAGGTGCCCATAGGGGCCGTCGTGGTGTGCCAAGGCGAGATTATCGCCGAGGCGTGCAACCATCGCGAAGCCGACCATGACCCTTCGGCGCATGCGGAGTTTTCGGCCATCGTGCAGGCTTCGCGCGAACTCGAGCGCTGGCGGCTATCGGATTGCACGGTGTACGTGACTTTGGAGCCATGCATCATGTGCGCGGGTCTTATGCACCAAGCGCGCATCAGCCGTTGCGTGTATGGCGCCCCCGACCCGAAAGCGGGAGCGCTCGGCACGTTGTACGCTGTCAACGAAGACGACAGGCTCAACCACACCTTCGAGGTGGCCTCGGGGGTTTTGGGCGACGAATGCGCGCAGATCCTTAAAGATTTCTTTGCGCGCCGCAGGACGGAGAAAAACATGAGCGGGAGGAAGCTATGAGCGATGTGGTAACGGTGTTTTCGCCGGCGAAGGTCAATTTGCACCTTGCAATAGGCGAAAGGCATCCCGACGGGTATCACGGCGTCCGCTCCGTCATGCATGCGCTTTCTCTGCACGACATGCTTACGGTGCGTCGGGAGCGCGTTTCTGGTTCGGACGGCTTTTCGGTGCGGGTCAGATGCGTCGCGCACGAAGGCGTCGAACCGCTTGATATTCCGTCTGAGGACAACATCGTCTATAAGGCGCTCATGAAAGCTGCGGATACGTTCGACTGTGGACGCGGGGAGGCGGTGAACGTTGTCATCGACAAGCATATCCCACATGCGGCGGGTTTGGGAGGCGGGTCGTCCAATGCGGCGGCCGCACTGCTGGCGGCATGCCGCCTATGGGGCATCGACCCCGAATCCCAGGAAGTTATCGACATCGCGGCGGGGATAGGGGCGGATGTGCCGTTCTTCCTGCGTGGCGGATGCGCCGTCTTAGGCGACAGAGGGGACGTGTTCGAACGCGAGCTCGTTCCCATGAAAGGATCCCTGGTGCTGATTCGCCCGAATGCGGGGGTCTCCACGGCGGAGGCCTATCGCGCATTCGACGAAGAACCCGTGTCCGTCTCCTCGGCTGTGTTTGAAAACGAGCAAAACGCGCAGTCTGCCGAGGATTTGCAGCTGTTCAATAATCTTGCTCTTGCGTCAGAGCGCATCCTTCCCGAGCTTGTCCGTGTGCGTGAATGGCTTTGCGTCCAGCAAGGGGTTGCCAGGGACGAAAGGACCGGAGAGCCGTGCGTGCTTTTGTCCGGAAGCGGCTCGGCCACGTTCTGCCTGTGCGGGTCGATGGCTGCTGCCTACAGCATTGTTTCTGCCGCGAAGCTCGAGGGCTGGTGGGCTCGCAGCTGCACGTTCGTATCTGCTGGTGCGCGTATCATGGAGAAAAACTCATCGGTTTGCGCTACGAATTTGGGCGCCGCGCAAAGAATTTGGTAGGCTTTGTTCGAATCGGGCTATAGAAAGGGAAGACATGACCGTTCTTATTATCGTGGCTATCGTCGTTGTACTTGCAGTTGCGCTGATTGCTCTCTACAACAACCTGGTCAAGCTGCGCAACATGGTCGATAATGCCTGGTCGCAGATCGATGTGCAAATGCAGCGCAGGCTCGATCTTGTTCCGAACCTGGTGGAGACCGTCAAGGGGTATGCGGCGCATGAATCAGGCACGCTCGAGAAGGTGACCGCTGCGCGCTCGGCGGTGAGCACGGCGTCGACTCCTGGCGAGAAGATGGCCGCAGACAACATTCTCACAGGCACGCTCAAAAGCCTCTTTGCCGTGTCCGAGGCGTATCCGGATTTGAAGGCGAATGCTAACTTTCAGCAGCTGCAATCCGAGCTCTCCGAAACCGAGGATAAAATCAGCTACATGCGCCAGAGCTACAATGATACGGTGATGAAGTATAACACCGCGATTCAGACGTTTCCGGCGGTGGTCTTTGCCGGCATGTTCGGCTTCAAGGCACGCGAGGGCTTCGACGCCGTTGCGGGTGCCGAGGTTGCGCCCAAGGTTCAGTTTTAAGGTTTCGGGCGTCGTGCAAGAAATGCAGCGTTAGAGCGAAGCAAAGTCCATCCCGAAATCGCCCGGCTTCGGAAACAACTCGAGGCCGGGCGATTCGTTCAGAAGCCGAGGTTTGGCGAATCGAAAGCATAATTCCAGGATTTTGGCGCAGAAACAAAACGAACCCTACCTGCGACACAGGTAGGGTTCGTGTAGGTACGTCTGGCGGAGAGCTGGGGATTCGAACCCCAGATACCCTTTTGGGGTATACTCACTTAGCAGGCGAGCACCTTCGGCCTCTCGGTCAGCTCTCCGAAAAAACGTGTAGGAAGCATAATAACGGTATAGTAAACGAAAAGCAAGGATACTTGATGGGCTCCACTACGACAAATTCACAATATGGCTTTCGCGGTGCTCGATTCGCGTTCGCGTCTTTGGTGGCATTGTGCGCTCTATGCGTTGCCCTTTTTGCAATTCCTCAAAATGCCCAGGCGAAAAGCTATACGTGTCCGAGCGTCGTGATCGACGCGACGGTTCAGCCGGACGGGTCCTTGTCCGTTGTCGAAACCAGGACGTTCGATTTCGACGGGACGTTTTCCGCCGTGTGGTGGAACTTCGACTCCATGCCTTCGGACGAATGCGAGCTTTCGGTGGCTTCGGTGGAGGTTGCGTCCCGCGAGGGCGAATCGGCCGACGCTTCTTCGACGGAAAGCGCGAGCCTTCCCGAAGTCGCGTTCGAGCGAGCCTGGAGAGAAGAGGGCGGGCCGAGCGAGCCTTCGTACTCGCTCGACGAGGACTATCGCACCGTGTATGTGTTCAACGACGTGAGCGACGAAAGCGTCGATGTAACGCTGCGCTACAGCATTACGAATTTCGTGCAGGTCTATGATGACGTGGCCGAGCTGTATTGGCAGTACATAGGGCACGGGTGGAGCGTGAAAAGCAGCCATGTCGTGGCGACCGTGCACTTGCCCGTACCCGCGGGGGCATCGGCAGCGGCGGGAAGCGACGTGCGCGCATGGGCTCACGGTCCACTCGATGGGACGCTGACGGTGGGTAATGACGGGGCTATCTCCATGACGGTTCCGTCTGTCGATGCGGGCGGCTACGCGGAGGTTCGCGCGACGTTTCCCCGTCAGTGGGTTTCGGGGGCCTCTGCGCATGCGCCCGTTTTTCATACGGGAACTCGGCTTGACACGGTCTTGGCGGAAGAGGAGCGACTTGCCAACCAGGCGAACGCCGACCGCATCAAATCTCTCCTGTTCATCGTGGTGTGTCTTATCGTTTCCGCCGCGGTTATTGTCTGGGCCCTTGTTGTGTTCTTCCGCCATGGGCGTGAATACAAGCCAGAATTTACCGATACGTATTGGCGCGATGTACCCGAGCGGGGGATTCATCCAGCGGTCATCGGGCGCCTCTGGCGCTGGAACGGCCAAAGTGACCAGGATTTCACGGCCACGCTCATGCATCTTTCCTGTATCGGCGCTATTCGAATCGATGCGGGAAGCTACGAGCAGCCGAAGTCGTTTGGCGGCATGCGCACGGTGAACGACTATTACATAACTCGTCTTGCCGGCTGGGAGGAAAAAGTCGCTGGAAGCCGTGTGGACAAGCAAGCTATGGATCTGCTCTTCGAGCGTATAGCCCCAGGGGCAGATGCCCTGTGGTTCGGCACGATTGCCCAATACGGCTCCGATCACCCCGAAGCGTTCGTGAACGAAATGAACGAATGGCAGGGCGTGCTGAGTGCCGAAGTGAACTCCTACGATTTCTTCGAGGCGAAGGGCGAGCGTTACCGCGGAATCATGCTGGGCGTTGCGGCCCTGGCCGTGTTGGGAGGGCTCGCATGGGCGTGGTTCTCGGGCAATTTCATTCCGCTGATCGCTGCTGCGCCCACTGTCGTCGTCTTGCTCGTCATCAGCACCGTGATGTCCCGACGCAGCAAGCGTGCAGTTGAAATCCATGCCAAGTCGGAGGCGTTGAAGAAGTGGCTGAAAGACTTCAGCGCACTTGACGAGCGCCTTCCCACCGACGTGAAGGTGTGGGGCGAAATGATGGTGTATGCCTACCTCTTCGGTGTGGCGAAAGAGGCGCTTAATGCACTGCGTATGCGTATGCCTCAGATTGTGGAAGACGAACAGTTCATTCCTGTGTACTACTGGATGATGCCGCATTACTACGGCGCCGGCTCGGCGGCCTCTTCCATGGGAAGCCCTGCGGATATGTTCGCTACGATGCAGTCGAACACGATAGCTACCGCCCAAGAGGCCATAAGTGCGGCTTCGGGCTCGTTCTCGAGCGGCGGCGGCATGGGCGGCGGCTTCTCTGGCGGCGGTGGATTTTCCGGCGGCGGCTTCGGAGGCGGCGGCGGAGGCGCCCGCTAGCGCGTCGTCGAGTTTTCGAGCGCGATCCGCGTCGGCTGCGGCTTGTTCTTGCCTGTCGCTTTCGCGTCTTGGAGGTCCCATGGTCGTCGGCTTTGCGGTCGTACGGTCTTTGAGCGCTTTTTGCGGGATATGCATCGGAGAACCGCTATGACGCTATACTTTCGCTGGTACTTGTACGGCGGCAATCGCCGTCGGATGCGTGATAGGAGAAAGCAATGTCTTGCGACCATAAGAATCCCGTCGTCGGAATTATCATGGGCAGTGAAAGCGACATGCCCGCCATGGAGGCGTGCATGAAGCAGCTGGAGGAATTCAATGTTCCCTACGAGGTGAAGGTTGCCTCTGCGCACCGCAAACCGCTCGAGGTGCATGAATGGGCGGAATCCGCCGAGGAGCGCGGCATCCGTGTAATTATCGCTGCCGCAGGCAAGGCGGCCCATCTTGGCGGTGTCGTCGCAGCCTATACGCCGCTGCCGGTCATCGCCGTCCCCATGAAGACGAGCGATTTGGGCGGTCTTGACTCCCTGCTTTCCATGGTGCAGATGCCTTCAGGCGTTCCGGTTGCTTGTGTTGCCATCAACGGCGCGAAAAACGCCGCTATCCTTGCTGTGCAGATGATGGGCACCGGATGCGAAGGCGCTCGTCAAAAGATCAAGGATCTTAAGGCGTCCATGGCGCAATAGCTTTCGGGCTCTGTCTTTCGAACGCGATTTAGGCCGCTGGACTGTTTGTGCTCCAGCGGCCTTTTCTTTTGCATACAATGGATGAATCGTCGTTTGGGACCGTAAGCTATAGCGAATAGGTTTGCAGGCGGCAAGGTTTTACGTTGTTAGCGAGGGTTCTCATGGCGAAGAAGTTGCTCATGGGCAATGAGGCGTTTGCATGCGCAGCGCTTGAATCGGGCGTCGGCGTTGTTGCGGGATATCCGGGCACGCCTTCGAGCGAAGTGATAGAAACCGTCGCCGCACGCGTGGCGGACGGCTCTGCCCAAGGCACGCACGTTGAATGGTCGACCAACGAGAAAGCGGCGCTCGAGGTCGTGGCGGGCGCTTCTTACGCGGGGGCCCGCACGTTGTTTACGTGCAAGCAAGTTGGCCTTAACGTGGCAAGCGACCCGTTGATGAGCCTGAATTATGTTGGCGTCAAAGGCGGATGCGTGCTGTTCGTCGCTGACGACCCCGGCCCCATATCCTCGCAGACCGAGCAGGACACGCGCCGATTCGCGTCGTTCGCGAAGGTTCCCGTGCTCGATCCTGCCGATGTCGAGCAAGGGTTCGCCATGATGAAGGCCGCCTTCGACCTTTCGGAGCGCTATGGTACGCCCGTCATTGTCCGCCCAACGACGCGGGTGTGCCATTCGTCCACCTTTCTCGAGATTCAGGGCCGCACGGACGCATACCCTGCCGACGGCTTTGTGAAAGACGATAACAAATGGGTCATCTTCCCTGCGCGCGCATATCGCGGCCATTTGGAGATTCAAGAGCGCCTTGCGCGTATTGAGGGGGAATTCTCGGGGAATTCGTCGTCTTGTTCGTCGGAGCACGAAGACTTGTCGCTGTTCAACCCCGTGACCGAGCGTGGGGACGCGCCCAGGTTCGGCATTGTGTGCGGTGGCGTGTCTACTGCGTATGCTCTCGAGGCGCTGGAATTTCTTTCGCAGCGTGCGGCTTTGCCGTCCTATAGGTTCATGCAGATAGGAACGCCGTTTCCGTTCCCCGCCATGGCGGCTTCGGCATTTCTCGAAGGCCTCGAGCGCGTCATTGTGTTCGAAGAGCTTGATCACGTGATTGAAGACGAGCTTGTGCGCCTTGTGGGCTTGCGCGCCATGCGAGGGCTTTCTCCCACGCGCGTATGCGGCCGTCGAAGCGGGGACGCCCGCACGGCGGGGGAGAATTCTGTCGAAGACATCTTCGAGCGGCTTGAGCGTTTCTTTGCCTGTGCCGAACTCGAGGAGGAAGGGCTCAGTGGTCTCGACCTGGAGGTCGCTATCGAGGAGCAGGTCGTCCCTCTTTCGGAGGCTCAGCCTGCGGACGTCGAGCTTCCTGTCCGTCCGCCAGTCCTGTGCGCCGGATGTCCTCATCGTGGAGCGTTTTATGCCGCCAAGCAGGCTCTCAGGAAAATGCGCGCCCGCGGCGTGCTCTCGGGCGATGTCGGATGCTATACGCTCGGCAACGCTGCGCCGCTTGACGCGGTGGACACGTGCCTGTGCATGGGAGCGGGCATCACCATGGCGCAAGGCCTGGGAATCGTGGAGCCCGACGTTCGTCAGGTCGCGTTCGTGGGCGATTCCACGTTTTTCGCAAGTGGTTTGACAGGCATCGCGAACGCTGTATACAACCAGCACGACATCACCGTGTGCGTCCTGGACAATTCGACCACGGCCATGACGGGCGGGCAGCCCCATCCCGGCATCGGGCGCACGCTCATGGGAGGACAGTCGGAGCCGCTTTCGATCGAGGCCGCGCTTGAGGCCCTCGGGGTTGCGTGTATCGAGCATGCGAACCCGCATCGTTTCGAAGAAAGCGTCTCGGCGGTGATACGCGCTGTGAAGCACGTCGGTCCTTCGGTCGTTATTTTCAGAGCCCCGTGCGTTAATCTGATTAAGCCTGAGGCGTCGGTTTCCATAGACGCCGAGGGCTGCACGGGCTGCAGGAAGTGCATCACTTCGATCGGGTGTCCGGCTATCGGCTTCGACGGTGCAAAGGCCTACATCGATGAAACGCTTTGTGTTGGGTGTGGGCTGTGTGTCCAGGTGTGTCCGTTCGACGTCATCAAACAGAACTAACGCGGTCTTCGGCGGACGCTTTGACGGGTGCTCTGTTGAGCTGGTGGTCACACGGCTCGTTCGAGGCGTCGCTTCGGGCCGGCTTTCGAAAGGGGAGGCAATGAAGAACATCGTGCTTACCGGCATCGGTGGGCAAGGAACCGTGCTTGCCGCGAAGGTGCTCGCTCAGGCGGCCCAATCGAAAGGCTGGCACGTGCGCACGGCCGAAACCATAGGCATGGCCCAGCGAGGCGGCAGCGTGGTCTCTCATGTGCGCATGGGTGACGAAGGCGAGCGTGTTGCAGCGCCGCTTGTTTCGAGGGGCCAGGCCGATGTGTTGATTTCCTTCGAGCCGGGGGAGGGCGCTCGTATGTGCGGCGTGCTTAAGCCCGAAGGCGCCCTTGTGACCGCATCGCGTGTTGTTCAGCCGGTTACGGCTTCGTTGTCAAAAGCAACATACGAAGCGAACAGCGTTCTTCGCGCCCTGGTTGCCCGCGAAGGGAGCACGGTTATTGTCGACGAGTGCCCCATCCTCGAAGAGGTCGGCAATGCGAAGTGCCTCAATATGATTCTGCTCGCCTCGGCGGTTGCCACGGGGGCGCTGGATCTGTCTCTCGACGAATTGAAGGGTGCGGTACGCGCCTGCGTGAAACCGCGCTTCGCGGAAATGAACATGCGCGCCATAGATGTTGCGTATCGAAACATGCACTAGGCGCGTCGTTCGTCGTTTCTCTTCTTTCGCGGCGCAAGGTGATTTTGAATAAAATATAATTACGAACTGGGAAAATGCAAAGATTACCCTGGCAGGGTAATAGCCAATAATGCGTTTTACCCCCACACTGCCGTCAAGGTTTCAGTTGAATCAGATACGGACAGGAGGGGGACATGACCGAACAGGACAAGCAGGGCGCTTTCGGCGGCGAGGCCGAAAGCGGTCGCGTTTCCGATGCGCAGCATACGTCGCAGCCTACGGCCAAGATGACCCGAAAGAACAAATGGATTATCGTGGGCGTGGTCGCGGCGGTGCTTGTGGTGGCAGGCGCGGGATTCTGGGTATGGCACGAACAGCCCAGCTTCTGCAATGCCATCTGCCACAGTCCCATGGACAAGTATGTCGAAACGTATTACGAAGGCGATCCGGGCAAGCTTGTGACCGCCCACGCCGAAGCGGGCGATGCGTGCCTCGACTGTCATGAGGCGGAAATTACCACGCAGGTTTCCGAGGTTATGGCATGGGTTTCCGACAGCTACCCCATGAGCGAAGACGGTTTGCTCGCTACGGGCAAGGAGTTTGCCACTGAAGAGTTCTGCACGAACGGCGATTGCCACAACATGACCGACGTCGTGAATTCCACATGGGGCTTCGCAGGAAACGACGAGAAGTACAACCCCCATTCTAGCCATCAGGATAACAATCTCGAATGCGGCGATTGCCACAAGGTCCACGAGACCAGCACCTTGTATTGCGCAAAATGCCACGACATGAATCTTCCTGAAGGGTGGGAGGCCACGAATGAATAACGTAGCAGGGATTTCGCGCCGCAACCTCTTCAAAGCTGCCGGCGTCACCGCGATTGCCGCCGCCGCGGCGGGAACGCTCACGGGATGCGGCAAGGGCTACATCAACGACGCCGAGGACAAGAATCTGACGACTCAGGCTCCTGCAGGACCGAGCTGGCTTGGCTCCGCCCCTGAAATCGCGGAGTCCGATATTACCGAGACGATCGACACCGAAGTCGTCGTGGTGGGATGCCGCACGGGCGGCCTGCCCGCAGTCATCTCTGCGGCCGAAAACGGCGCCAAAGTACTCGGCATCGAGCAGATGAGCTCCATAGCCACGCCGCGCGAGGACTTGGGCGCAATCAACTCTCGTTACCAACTTGCAGCCTTCGAGGAGTTTCCTCAGTTTGAGATTGACAAGATGGAGGCCATGGAGGATATCGTCCGCTACGCGAACGGCTTCGTGAACTACGATCTCATCAAGCTGTGGGCCGACGAATCGGGTGCGATGATCGATTGGATCGCCGATATCGTAGAGCGCAACGGCGAGTTCAAGATGTGGTTCGAGGGCTCTATCGGAACGGAGAATACCGGTGCGCGCGATAAGGCATGGGCAACGGGCCATAGCCCCGAAAAGCTCACCGACGACGAGGCCGTGACGTTCGGCACCTGCCTGCGCGATTACGCGATCGAGCTGGGCGCCGAGTTCCGCTACGATACCATGCTGGTGAAATGCGAGCAGAATTCAGACGGCCGCGTGACGGGTGTGATCTGCCAAGACGGAAACGACCTCCACTACATTCGCGTCAACGCCAGCAAGGGCGTCATCCTGGCAACAGGCGGCTACGTGTCCAACACCGAGATGGTGGAGGCGCGCCAGGCTTGGAACAACCGATTGAAAATCAACGTCCCCGTGGGCGGCAGCTGCACGGGAGACGGCATCAAGGCGGCTATGTGGTGCGGCGCCTCCATCGATCCGCTGGGTTGCGCCGTCACTTTCAACCGCGCATGCTGCAAGCCCGATGAAGTTGCGGGAAGCGATCTGAAGGGCAAATGGTTCTGGTTTGGCGAGCAGCCGTTCTTGAAGGTGAACCTCAACGGTAAGCGCTTCTGCAACGAAAGCGGCCCGTACGATTACATGCTGCATTCCGCCTACATGCAGCCGTATCATACCTACGTTGACATTTGGGACTCCGACTATGTCGAGCAGGTCAAACAGCTCAACGAGGTCGGGTGCTGCCGTCTGTATCCTTTCGACAACGGTGCGCCGTCCAATATGCCCGTCTCGCTGATGGGGAAGAAGTTCGAAGAGCTCGAGGAGGCCGGCTACATCCAGAAGGCCGACACCATGGAAGAGCTTGCCGAAAAGCTGAACCTTCCCGTCGAGGCGACGGTTGAGACGTGGAACCGTTACAACATGTTTGCCGAGCAGGGCAAAGACGAAGACTACAACAAGGAGCCTTATCGCCTGACCTCTCTGACCCATCCGCCGTATTACGGCGTGCGCACGGGTTCGTGGTTCCTGGCGACGATTGACGGCATCAGCATCAACACCGACATGCACGCCGTCGACGAGGCCGGTAAGCAGATCGAGGGCTTGTTTATGGTCGGAAACGACTCGGGCGGGTTTTTCTCGGTGAGCTATCCCAACCTTATGACGGGTCTTGCCGCAGGTCGCACGATGACGTTCGGCCGTCGCGCCGGCATGCTGGCCGCTCAGGGCAAATAGCGGCTCGGACGCGTTTGATTGATATTCGGGCTTTTCGGCCGGAGGTGCTGCTTTGCACGCCTCCGGCATTCTCGTGTTTGCGGGAAAGGGTAGGCTACAATGGCTGGTGCTACGAATGCGACGATGGGTGGGGTATGGCTGCGTTTACGAATCGCGAGCAAGCGGCCGCAAGGGCCGAAGGCGAAAAGAGCCCGAGCGGGCCTGCGCCGGGCGATGTTTCGGCTCGTCTCGATTCGGAGGAGAAGGTTTTCTTCATGCGTTCGGCGCTTGCGCTTGCCCTTCTGCTGCTTTCGTCGTCGGCGATGAATGCGGCGGTCTTCCCCCTGTTCGACGGCGTTTTCACATACGCGCGAGATGTGTCCGTGTTCGCGAACGCCGTTTTCCTGGTTGCCGTTGGCCTGTGGGCGTCTTTCTCTCCCGACCGCCTTCGGGCGAATACGGCTAACGCGGCGGCGTTCGTTTTGTTTCTGCTCGGAGGCGTTCTGCTTCCTGTTGCTTTGGCCTTGGAAAATGCCGCGCTTCTGGTCGTGTCGTCGTGCGTCCTTGCCGTGGCTCGCGGGTGGGCTTCTCTTTGTGTGGGGCTTTTCCTTTCCCGGCTGTCGGCCGATCGCATTGTCCCTGCGGTGGTTATGGCTTTTCTGGCGTATTGCATCGTCGACATGGCGCTGTGGTTCGTGCCCGGGTTTGCGGGCGTATCCGCGTTTATCGTCTGCGCGCCGGTGGCGTTGGCCCTTTCCCTCAGGGAATCGCGCGAGGTCATAGAGGCGGCCTCTGAGGGCGGGGCGCCTGCGGATATGGCAATCACGCAGCCGTCTTCGTTCTTGCCGTTGGCGGGAACGTTCTTCGTCTGTCTTTTCCTGTTCAGAATTGCTTTCGGCTACTCCCTGCGCTTCTTCGAGCACGGCGGGGTGCCGCTGCCGGGGTTTGTCGGGGCGGTCCCCGTCGTCTTCCTTGCTGCGGCGGTTGTCGTGTTCTCCCGCGGCCGATTCTTGCCCGATCTGGCAACGCAGCTTTCGGTTCTTCTTGTGCTGGCCGGCTTTTTCGTGGCGTCGGGCTTTGGTGCCGCTTCGGCCGAGATGAGCGTCGGTTTGCTGTCCGCCGGCAACACGCTGTTCGACATGGTTGCATGGAGCGTCCTTGCCTCCGTTGCCATGCGAAATGTTCACGGATCGATGGCCGTTATTGCGTGGGGCCGCGGCGTGTCAGGGATCGGCACGATTGTCGGAGCTGCATTTGGCGTGTGGTCGACAAAGGCCTTCGCGGATAACGAGCACGCGGCAATCCTCGTTGCCGGCGCCTTCGTTCTTCTTTTCGTCGGCTACGCCCTGATAGGGTTGAAGGATTTCAGCTTCGCGGGAGCCGTAGAAGGAGTGGTTCCTTTGGTTGAGGAGCCCGAGGCGAAGGCTTCCGAGGAGGAGTTTGAAGAACGGTGTGCTGCCATTGGCGATCGCTGCGGCCTCACGCCTCGCGAGCGCGAGGTGTTCGCCATGCTGGCCCGCGGCCGTAACAGGGAATACATCCAAGAGCAGCTCGTGGTATCGCGCAACACGGTGAAAGCGCATGTGAAGCATGTGTATGCGAAGCTTGGGATTCATACGCATCAGGAGCTTCTGGATATGGTGGAGGGCAATCGGATTTGACGGGCGTTTCGAGTCTCGGGCTGTCTGATCTCGGGCCGATAGCCTTGCCTTGTCGCCGCTGCGAGAATACCCCTTGCTACTACGGCGCTTTAGCGTACAATAGCGCTATGACTCTGTATGGACATACCCTTTCTTTCGAAGCCGCGCGCATTGCGACGGCTGGTCGATGGCTTTAGCTTCAAGTCTCGTCCGCGAGCTTGAAGCGCCCTCTTTTCCGTCTCTCCGGAATCGCGCCTTCTTCACCACGGCTGCTTCGCAGGTTTTGTCACGTCGTCTTCTTGTGCAACGGCCGAAAATCGCGCGGTTTCGCATTCGCCAAACGAAAGGATTCGTCATGCAATTCGCCGCCGAACAATTCGATCTTCTGAAAAAGCAGCTGAACGGCCTGAAGGAGCGATCTTCTTTTTACGCCCGTAAGTTCGAGGGCATCGATATGGCCGACGTCCAAACCCAGGCAGACTTCGAGAAGCTTCCCTTCTCGGAAAAGGCCGACCTGCGCGAGGCGTATCCGCTGGGGATCCAGGCGGTTCCCGATGAAGAGGTGGTGCGCATTCACTCTTCAAGCGGAACCACGGGTACGCCGGTCATCATCCCTTACACCCAGCAGGACGTGCTTGATTGGGCGGAGATGTTCGCGCGATGCTACGAGACCGCGGGCATCACCAACAAAGACCGCATTCAGATTACGCCGGGCTACGGTTTATGGACGGCCGGCATAGGCTTTCAGCTCGGTGCCGAACGTCTGGGAGCCATGGCCATCCCCATGGGCCCCGGCAATACCGAGAAGCAGCTCAAGATGATGCAGGACCTGGGAAGCACGGTCATCACGGCCACGAGCTCGTATGCGTTGCTGCTTGCCGAGGAAATCAACAAGCGCGGCCTGCGCGATCAGCTGAAGCTGAAGAAGGGCGTCATTGGGTCTGAGCGCTGGGGAGACAAGATGCGCGCTCGCATTTCCGATGAGCTGGGCGTGGAGATTTTCGACATCTACGGCCTTACGGAGATATACGGCCCTGGCATCGGCATTTCATGCTCGGCGCATAACGGCATGCATATCTGGAGCGATTTCATCTACGCGGAGGTCATCGACCCGAAGACGGGCGAAGTGCTGCCCGACGGCGAGGTGGGAGAGCTGGTGCTCACCACGCTGCGCAAGCAGGGTGCGCCGCTTATCCGCTATCGTACGCACGACCTTACGCGCATTATCCCGGGCGAGTGCCCGTGCGGCCTGAAGCATCCGCGCATCGACACGCTGGTGGGCCGCACCGACGACATGATGAAGGTGAAGGGGTGCAATATGTTCCCCGCGCAGATCGAAGAGGTCATCAAATTCACCGAAGGTACCAGCTCGGAGTATCAGGTCATGATCGAGGCCGTCAACGGCCGAGATGTGCTGACCGTGCTCTTCGAGACGCCGCTCGAAGGCGAGGAGAAGACGCGTTGCGAAGAGCAGCTGGCAGCCATCTTCAAAGCGAAGATCGGCTGCACGCCCGAGGCGAAGGGCGTGCCTATGGGCGAGCTCCCTCGTTCCGAGAAAAAGACCAAGCGCATTTTCGACAGCCGCTACTAAACGAATGGGGGCGCCGGCGAACAAGCCTGGCGCCCCCATTGCTTGCCGTACGAAATCGCTACGAGGGCGTACCGGACCCTCGTTTGCCTTCCTGCTCGTCTTTGAGGGCTCGCGGGTCGAAGGAGTCAACCAGGTCCGCCAGCTCCTGCTTGCGGTGTATATCGAGTTTTGTGTAGATGCGTTTGCTGTGCGTTCGGATGGTGTTTTCCGAAACGAGAAGCGTTTCCGCAATGCGGGCCACGGTGTTGCCGCGCGCGATAAGCTCCATGACTTCCGCTTCGCGGTCCGAGAGCTTGTAGTGCTTCTTCACGAGGGCGCACTGCTTCGAAACGCGATCCTGATAGCCGCGGGCCTCGCCTTCGTCTTCCGCGCTTGCGCTCGGCCGTTTGCGTTTTGCGGGAGCCGCCGCCGTAGGGATGAGCTCGATGCGCTCGGCGCGTGCGCGGTTCGGCGAAAGTGCTTGCTTGAAGCCGCCTTGTCCGACGAAGTATACAAGGGCAAGAAGGTATACGGAGAACAGCGCTATGGACGTGAGGGGCTGCAGGCCCAGTTCGTTGAGGCTTCCGGCAAAGATACCCATGATATAGCCGACGTCGTGGAGCATGTACACGATGCCGCCGAAGAACCCGTAGATGAAGACGGGATTGATGCCGCGTTCCCTCGAAGCCTGGGCGCACTGAATCATCATGAGGATGATCGCGCAGTCGTACAGCGCGTAGAGCGCGCCGGCGAAAGGGGCCACGTAGTTTTTGCCCAGGAAGGGGAGAAGCACGAACGCGCTGATGACGAAGGGGAACAGCACGCGAAAAGCGGACGAGACGCTGAGCTGGAGGGATTTTCTCTGCCAGGTGGCGGCAAACGCTATGCCTGCGATGAACATGCTCGCCATGGAGAAGATGTTCACATTGGCGCCGACTTCGGGTGTTTCCACGGCGATCGATCGGATGACGCCGCATGAGAGAGCGAACGCGCCGATGCAGAACGCGCTTCGCCAGTAGTCCTTAATCGCTTGAAGATAGATGCCGGGATGCTCGCGCGGAAGATCCTCGAACATGGGCTGGTTTAAATCCGTGTTGCGGCTTGTAACAAGAATGGCAAGCGCGAACAGCGGCATGAAAACAAGGGGAATAAGGAATACCGTCACGGCGATGGGAATGAGGTAGAGCGCGAAATATATGACGGGTGCGAACAGCGTTGCCATGATGAGGTCTCGGTTGCCTACCTCTGGCTTTTGCGATGCGAACAAACGCTGCCATGCCATATAGAACCCGGCCGACCCGAATCCTATGAGAGCGCCGCCGGCTATGGCGAGCTTGAGCGCCTCGCCGTCAACGTAGACGGCGGCTATGAGGCAGCACCATCCCAGAAAATACGGCACCCCAGCCGCCCATACGAGAAACTTGCGTGCGGGTCCAGGAAGGAAATACACGCCCAAGGTGCTTGCGAAATAGCTGACGGCGAAGACGAGCGACTGCGCAAGGAAGAAAGACACGACAAAGGTCTGCGTCTGCACTTCCATAGGAAGAAACGGGAAGACCCCGCCCCAGACCGCCGTGGCGTTCACGGCAAGAAAAAGGGCGTAGCCCAGGTTGCTTGCGTTGGGAAGGTACTGAGAATAGCGCTTAGAAAGAGACACGGTGCGTCCTTTTCGTCGTTGAAATCCTATAGGCGAAGTCTAGCTAAATCGACCACGTGCGAAGACGCGTGTGAGCGCGATTTCGCGCAAATATGTGACATTTTACGAATGAATGACGTTAAATGACACGTTGTATGTGACATCACACGGTGCTTTTCGGGGGCATACTCAGAACGTGTTTTCGCCGGTTTTCGGACAGGATGCGAAAAGCGGGTCGTGGTCTGCTCCACGAACCTGCGCCGCCGCATGCCAGCGCTGTCGTTGCGGCTTGCTTGCGGGTTCGCGGCGCAAAGTTGCGCGCCGTTGCGATCCCGTACGAAGTCCGGTGTTGTATCGAGGTTTGGAAAAAGGGGGAGAAATGTCCACGAACACGCATGCCGTGAGCCGTCGTTCGTTCTTGAAGACGACGGGCGCTCTTGGCGCTTTGGCCGTGGCCGCCGGCGGCGCTGCGAGCGCTGACGCCATGTTTGGCGAGGTTCCTGCTGCGTTTGCCGACGCGCAGGAGAAGATCACCTGGGGCCATTGTGCAATCAACTGCCCGGGTCGTTGCTCGCTGAAATTTCATGTGAAAGACGACGAGGTTGCCTGGGTCGATACCTTTACGAGCAAGGATGCCGGTTTCGACGATCCTCAGCCGCGTGCTTGCTTGCGCGGCCGCACGTATCGTCGCTGGCTGGCGCATCCCGACCGCTTGAGCTATCCCATGAAGCGCGTCGGCAAGCGCGGCGAGGGCAAGTTCGAGCGCATCAGCTGGGAGGAGGCCATCGATACGGCTGCTTCCAAGCTCAAAGAGGTCATTGACACTTACGGCAACGAGGCCGTGTACGTTCCGTATGCCACGGGCGTTTCCGCCTCCACTTCTCGTCCGTTCAATCGTATGCTTAGCTTGGTCGGCGGTTATCTGAACTTCTACAACAGCTATTCCACGGCGCAGATTTCCTGCATCACTCCGTATATGTACGGCAGCAAGCAGTCCAGCGGCTCCACGCTTTCGACCGCTGAAGATGCCGAACTCATTCTGCTGTTCGGTTCGAGCCCCGTGGAAACGCGCCAGGGCGGCGCGGTGTCGCACTATGACTGGGCTCATATGCGCGAGAAGACTAATGCGAAAATCTACATCATCGACCCTCGCATGAACGACTCGGTCATGGGTCATTCCGATACGTGGCTGCCGATCAACCCCGGCACCGATGCGGCGCTCGTTGCGGGCATTGCTCACTATCTGATCGAGCACGATATGGTCGATCTTGACTTCTTGCATACCTATTGCGTGGGCTATGACGAAGAGACCATGCCCGAGGCGTATAAGGGGAAGAACCTTTCCTACTACGACTACATCATGGGCGCAGGCTACGACAAGGTCGAAAAGACCCCTGCATGGGCCGCGAAGATTACGGGCATTCCCGTTGAGACCATTGAAAAGCTCGCATACGAAGTAGGCACCACCAAGCCGCTGTATGTGAACCAGGGCTGGGGACCGCAGCGCCGCTCGAACGGCGAGTGGACTTCGTGGGCCATCATGGCTCTTCCCTGCCTGGTTGGCCAGATCGGCCTTGCCGGCACCAACAATGGCACGCGCGAAGGCTCCAATTCCGTTTCCTTGTCGAGCCTTCCCAAGGGCACCAATCCCGTGAAGAAGAGCATCCCGTGCTTCCTGTTCACTGATGCTATCGATCACGGTCCTGAGATGACGGCGAAAAACGCTGGCGTCAAAGGCGGCGACAAGCTTGAAGTGGGCATTAAATATATGATCAACTATGCTGGCAACTGCCTGACCAACCAGCATTCTGACATCAACAAGGCTCACGACATCCTTTCCGATGAAAGCAAGTGCGAATTCATCCTGGGCGTCGACACCGTTATGTGCGATTCCTTGAAATATGCCGACATCATCCTGCCCGACCTCTTCCGCTTCGAGCAGGTTTCCATGATCGGCACCGGCGGCGACAACGCCTACATGATTGCAGGCCAGCCGTGCACCTCTCCGAAGTTCGAGCGTAAGACCGCGTACGAGATGGCTACGCTCATGGCCGAAAAGCTTGGCGTGAAAGACGAGTTCACCGAGGGTAAGACCGAGGAGGAATGGATCGTCGAGCTGTACGAACAGTCTCGCGAGAAAGACCCCGAGCTGCCGACGTACGAGCAGGCCATGGAGCAGGGCGTGTACGTTCGCCCCGGCAAGAAGAAGGTCTCCATGGAGAAATTCCGTACCGATCCTGTGGCCAACGCGCTCGACACCCCTTCGGGCAAGATCGAAATCTTCTCCGAGAAGCTGCTCCAGTTCACCGATGGCTGGGAGCTTCAGGATGGAGACACGCTTGCAGGCATGGACACGCTGCCCGCTGTTCCCGTCTATATCCCTGAATGGTTCGGCGTTGAATCCACCACCGAGGAGTTCCCGCTTGCTCTGACCGGATTCCATTATCGCGGTCGCATCCATTCCTCCTGGGGCTTCATCGAGGACCTCAAAGAGGTCAATCCTCAGGAAGCCTGGATCAACCCGCTGGACGCGCAGGATCGTGGCATCGCTCAGGGCGATACGATTCGCGTGAAGAATCAGTTCGGCGTCATCGAGCTTCTGGCCAAGGTTACGCCGCGCGTGGTTCCCGGCACGGTCGCGGTGTCTCAGGGCGCATGGCATGACGCCGATATGTTCGGCGATGCTGAGCGCGTGGACAAGGGCGGCAGCATCAATACGCTTACCACCCAGCGTCCCTCCCCGCTGTCGAAGGGCAACCCGCAGCACACCAATATCTGCCAGGTCGAGAAGGTTTCCGCATAAGCGGGCCGTGTGACGAGGAAGGATTGAGATATGACTCAGTATGCGTTCCACTTCGACGCGACGCGCTGCACCGGCTGCAAGACCTGTGAGTTTTCCTGCAAGGACTACAAGGACCTCGGCCTGGGCGTTGCATATCGTAAGGTGTACGAGTGCGCAGGCGGCGAAACGCTGCGCGACGCCGACGGCTGCTTCAAGACGACGTGCTTCAGCTACCCGGTTTCCATTTCGTGCAACCACTGCGACCATCCCTCCTGCACGGAGGTGTGCCCCACGGGCGCTATGCATAAGGACGAAGAGACCGGCCTTGTGAGCGTTGACGAAGGCAAGTGCATCGGTTGCGGATACTGCCACATGGCCTGTCCGTACAATTCCCCGAAGGTCGATCGCGAAAAAGGCCATTCGGTCAAATGCGACGGCTGCGCTGAGCGCATCGCCGCCGGCGAAAGCCCCGTGTGCGTAGAGGCTTGTCCGGCACGCGCCCTTGCATTCGGTACGGTCGAAGACATGGAGAAGCTCGGTGAGCGTGCGAATATCGCCCCGCTGCCGGAGGCTTCGCTGACCACCCCGAATCTGTTTGTAAAGGCGTGCGCCGACGCGCAGCCTTCCGACAGCCGTGCAGGCAAGATTGTGAACCCCTTGGAGGTGCTCTAACATGGAAACCGCTTTGAACGAATTGCCTTTGGCGATTTTCACGACGCTTGCACCGATGGGCGCGGGCGCGTTCGCCGTCCTTGCTGCGGCTTTTTGCACCATGAAACTCGATGACGTCAAAATCAAGGCCATCGACCGCTTCTCCCTTATCCCCCTCGGTTTGATCGCGGTCGGCTTTATCGCTTCGTTCTTCCACCTGGCGTCGCCCCTGAAGGCCTATGGCGTTCTTTCGGGAATCGGCCATTCTCCGCTTTCTAACGAAATCGCGGTCGGCATGGTCTTCTTCGTCGCCGCCATCGTGTATGTGGCACTTGGGCTTGCCGGCAAGCTCTCCGCTTCCGCTCGTAAGCCCTTTGCCCTGGTCGTTGCCGTGCTGGCGCTGGTGTTCTCCCTGTTCACCGGCCTGGCTTATATGATGCCTACCATTCCCTCTTGGGACTCTCCCCTCGTTCCCCTCGAGATGATCGGCTCTGCTCTTCTCGGCGGTGCCTTGCTCGCGCTGGTGGTGCTCGCTTTGGCGAAGGCGTTCGATGGCGTTGACGGCCATGTGATGAAGTCCGTGGCGTTTCTGGCGGGCGTGATCGGCTTCGTCGCTGTTGCCGTTGCCTTGGTCGGTCACTTCGACATGCTCGGAGAGCTGTGGAGCCCCGCTGTTGCCGGCGCTTCTCTGGCCGAGGTTGTTGTGCCGTTTTTGTGGGCGGCTGCGGCATGCGGCGTCATCGGCGTTGCGTGCTTGGGCGTTGCCTCTTTCGGCAAGAGCGTCCTGGTCCCCGCCGGCATCGGCGCAGTCGCTTCGCTGGTCGGTATTTTCCTGGTCCGATTCGCATTTTATGCGGTCTGGATGTCCATAGGCCTGTAAGAAAGGCTGTATGATGCGAAGGGGCGGCTTCATCGTCGCCCCTTTATTTTTTTGGCGCATGCGCGAAAGGATGCTTCAAATATGTTCGATCGTTACGATGAGGTAGCTTTTGTGGGAGCGACCCTCGGCCCGCTTTTCGCCGCCGACCCCGCCGACGCCTCTTCCGCGCGTCAGGTGGCGACATTCGCCGCATTGGATGTGGACGCGGCTGCTACAGAGTGGCCCTTTGTCGCCGAAGAGCGGGCGCAAAAGTCGCTCGCAGCTATGCGCGAAGGCGCGGAAAACGCCGATAGCGAGGCGTTGGTTTGGGAATATCGCAGGCTTTTCGTTGGACCTGGCGCCATGCCCGTGCCGCCCTGGGGTTCCGTGTATACGGACCGGGAATGCGTGGTTTTCGGCGAGGCCACGTTGGCTCTGCGCTCGTGGATGAGACGAAATGGCATCGCCCGCCAAGGAGACGAAAAGACCCCCGAAGACCATATAGGCCTTATGTTGCTGCTCATGGCGTGGATCGCGAGCCATAAGCCGGAACTGCTTGAAGAATATCTTCGAGACCATCTTCTGACGTGGTCCTCCCATATGCTCGAACAGCTCGAGGGCGCGGCGCAGCATTCGTTCTATCGCGGTTTGGCGCAGCTGACGAAGAAGTCGCTTGAAGGTATTGCCGCCGAGATGGGCATTCAGGTGGAGTACCCAAGGTTCTATCGATAGGAGCAGGTATGTCTCTTGGGTTCAGCATGGCTCTTGATGAGATCACGCTGGTACTGTTCACCACGCTCGCTCCGACGGGTGCCATGGCATGTGTAATCATGGCGGCAGTGCTGGCCTTCTCCCCGCTGGGAGAGTCTGAGCGCACGCGCGTCAATCGTGCGCTGTGCATTCCTCTCATAGTGGCCATGGTGGGTCTTATTGCTTCGGCAACTCATTTGGGAAGTCCCGCGAACGCGCTCTACGTGCTTCTTGGCGTGGGGCGCTCTCCCTTGTCGAATGAAGTGTTTTGCGCGGGTCTGTTTTTGGCCTCCTGCGGGCTGTACTGGCTGTTCTGCTTCACGGAGAAGCAGTACGTGCGCGCGCAGAAGGTGTGGTGTGCTGCGATAGCGCTCGCCGGCCTTGTGTGTATCGGAGCTATAGCCATGGCGTATGACGCTTCGACCATCGTTACGTGGAACACTTGGTACGTTCCGTTCAACGTGTGGTTCTCCGCTTTTGCGGGAGGTCCTTTGCTTGCCATGCTGGGACTGCGCGCCGCTCGTGCCGTGTGCCTGCATGCGAAGGCGAGCGGCGTCCTCGTCGCCGGGTCTCTTATTGCCTTGGTTGCGAACGTGGCGTGTCTTGTCATGCAGAACGCCAGCCTCGGGGGCATATGGAACGGCTACGGCACGGCACTCGACCTGGTACCTATGTATCCTGTCATGATTGCCTGGTATGCGGGTACGGGCCTTACGGCTATCGGTTGCGCGGCGTGGCCTTTGCGCGGCCGCGATCTTCCGAGCGTAGTGCGCCTGACGTTGTGCTGCGCGCTGTTTTTCGCCGGGCTCTTCGTGGTTCGCTTCGGCTTCTACATGATGCACATGACATACGGTTTGGGCGTGTAGCTCTATCGAAGGTCGTCGAAGTAATCGCGGAATTCTACGCCGTGGCTGCTTTGGGGGCACATGAAACGGTGTGCTGCCAAGAAATATTCGTCGGTCATGCTTGCCAGATAATCGACGGCGATCTGATGGGCGGATTCGGCGCGATAGGGCCGTTCGTCTTCGTAAAGACTTCTTTGACGCTCGATACGTTCGATGAAATGCTTGAACACCGGGGCGCTTTCGTCTTGTGCAATCAGGTCGGCCAGAATGGCCTCGTAGAGCTCTTCGAACATGGGCGTAATTTCGTTTTCGTACATTTCTGCCTGCTTGTCGGAGAGGTAGATGCGCTCGTAGTTTTCGGCCTTGGCGGTTTTCAGGCTGCGAAACGCCTCTTCGCTCATGGCTATGCGATCGCGCATATAGCTGTGCTCCACGATATCCACCGTGAGGTTGTTGATGATTTCGGCATTTTGCACGCCCAGTACGCCGCCCGAAAATGATTCGTCTGTGGCTATGGAGCCGACGCCCATGGCGTCTTGGCGGTCTTTGCCAACGTAGGCGATCATGTCGGAAATGCGCACCACGCATCCTTCCAGCGTGGAGGGTCGCAGGCTGGCTATGGTCTGTTCGTCTATATAGCACGATTCCACCAGGTCATCGAATGTATCGAAGTCGTGCGTTTTCCCTAGAAGAAACTCGCGCTGGCTGCTTTCTCCATTGTGGCAGAGGATGCCGTCGAGGGTTTGCAGCGTGACGTTGCGGGCGTATAGGGAGTCAAGCACGCGCACGGAGTGCACGTTATGGTTGAAGAAGCGCCCCGTATCGGCGTGGTAGAGGCCGTTGAGAATGCGTTCTCCCACGTGGCCGAAGGGGGTGTGGCCCAGGTCGTGCCCGAGCGCTATGGCCTCGGTGAGGTCTTCGTTTAAGCCGAGCATGCGCGAAATGGTGCGCGCCGTGCGGGCAACCAGCTGCACATGCAGCCCGCGGCGGCTTATGTCGTCGTTGCGCACGAAGCTGAATACCTGGGTTTTTCCCGCGTAGCGGTTGTAGGGCGCCACGTGCAGAATTTTGTCAATATCGCGCACGAAGGCGGGACGGTGCAGCCGGGGCGACGTATCGCGGCGGGGATTGCGGCGAAGGGCCTGCGCCTCGTTTGTGCGATAGGGGTTGCCGCGGCCTTCGGCGCGGCCCTCTTCGTAGCGCTCGATGAATTCTTTGCTGAAATTACGGTATGCCATGGCTGCTTCTTTCGGCCTGTTGTGCGAGGTGGGATGGTTGCGAGCCGCGTAAAGCGGCTGTACGTGGGCGGGCGTGCCCACGCGGGGTGGCGTGTTATCGACGCAAGTATAAGGCTCAGTCGTCTGCGGGTTGCCAATCCTTTTGCTGTGTTTGCCGTAATTGCTCGGCGAATAGAGCTTTCGTCGTGCCACGAAGGCTCTATTCATGGCACGATGATTGCCACGAAAACTATTCGCGTTGCGCGATGGACGCGATGAGATTTGGCGGTGAGTTTTTCGTCGTGCAAAGCGGGGAGGCCGGAAAAGCGGCTAAGAAGACAGAATCGGGCCCGCAGAGGGAGGGGTGCGGGCCCGAGGGATATGGATAGTGGCCTGTTAGATTGGCAGAGAAGCTAGATGGCGCGACCTGCCAGATTGCCAGAGAAAATGGCATCGGCAATATTGAAGGGCTCTGCGCAGTCGCCGACAGCGTAGGTCTCTTCAACGGAGATTCCATCAAGCAGCGACGAATTGGGCAGCATGTCCATGGCTTCGATTACGGTATCGCACGTGATGGACTCGGTTGCTCCAGCCTCGCTCGTTATGGTGATGGCTCCATCTCCTACTTCGTTGATGGTTGCTTTTGGCCATAGCCTCATGCCGCGCGCATAAAGCATGGGCATGACAAACGTTTTAACCCAGTTGGATTGTCCCTTGTCTACCTTTTCGACGGGGTCGGACGTTACCATCGAAATATGCTTGCCTTGGGCCTGCAGGTTCAAGGCAGTGTCGATTGCCTGAGCGTTGCTTCCGACGATTACTACGTTTTCCCCCATGGTTGCCGTTGGGAAATCTTCGATGGAGACGATGTTGGTTTTTTCCGTCCCTTCCATTCCCAAGGTGTCGCGCAGGCCTCCACATGCGAGGACGATCGCATCGGGTTTCTCGCTTTCAATAAATGCGGCGTCGACTTCGTGCTCGGTTACGAATTTTACGCCGGTAACTTCAAGCTGCTTTTCCATATAAGACCGCAGAGCATCGAGGTTCTCGTGGGGCCCTTTGACCGTCGAGGCGAATTCCAGCATGCCTCCCGCGGAGCTTTTCTTTTCGTAAAGGGTTACGTTGTGGCCACGCAGGGCTGCAATGCGTGCGGCTTCCATGCCCGCCGGGCCGGCGCCTACGACCATGACATTTTTTGTTGTTTTTGCAGCGGGCAGGTCGAATCCTTCGGGCATGCTTTCGCGGAATGCATGCTGGGTGCATGCATTGACGCGGCAGTGCTCGTAGGTCTTGCCCTCTTTGTCAACATCGAAGTGGCAGTGCATGCACCTGGTGCAGGGGGCAATTTCGTCGAGGCGCCCTTCTTTAAGCTTCGTGACGTATTCGGGGTCAACGGTAAGGGGGCGGTTCATGATAAGGAAATCAGCTTTGCCGTCCTTGAGGGCGTTTTCGAAGAAGTCGGGCGCATGTGCCGGATCCATATAGGTGACGGTCCCAACAGGCACGCTTACGGCTTCTTTGATTTCGGCAGCCACATCGAGCATCATTCCGCAGCCAGAGTGATTGCCTATAACTTTTCCTTCCCAGTGGCGGGAGAAATCAAACTGCGTTCCATAGCTTGTTGTGCCGTCGATGCCGTATCCCGTGAAGTAAAGGTCGCTTGCGAATTCGCATACGTGCTGGCTGGTGGGCCCTAGACGAACGTGGAAGCTGTCGGCGCCTGCTTCTTCCATGAGTTTGCACATGGCTTTGTTCTCTGCCACGGTGGTGTAAAGCGAGCTGTCGCCGATTGTTCCGTCGTTTTCTTCGATTCCATTGATGAGCACCTGAACGGGGAAATCGCTTCCGCATTCGGCCTTGATTGCTTCGATGGTTTCGCAGATAAAGCGGGTTCTGTTTTCGAAGTTCTGGGGGCCGTATTCATCGTCGCGCGTGTTGCGCATGCGGGAAAGGAACGATTGTCCGATGTTGTTGCCGGCGGCGTTAATTTCGCATGCGTCAAAGCCGAGTTCTTTGATTCGCTTGACAAATGCGACCGTATCTTGTTCGAGCAGCTTGATTTCTTCCTGCGTCATATCGGCCGCAACTGCAGAGGCAAACGACCCGGAGGCAATTTGCTTCGTGCCGCTGAAGTTGATGCCCATGCAGGAAATTTGGTATCCGGCGTACCCACCCTCTTCATGGATCGCCTGCACTATCTCGGCTAGGGGCGATTTGTCGATGGGGGTTGAGCGGGCGGACGGGAAATGCTCGTATTTGTCCACGAAGTCTTCGACCCATACCATCTCGACGCCGCCTTTGGCGAAGTTGCGATAATACGTGGCGGCTTCCTCGGGGTTTGATGCCGTGTCCGATCCAGCTGCAGACTTGACCATGCGATGCGATAGCTGAAGGGGTCCGAAGGACCACGATGAGAACAGCGTCGCAAGGTCTCCCGTGTTTGAGGTGTAGTCGTAGTCTTGGGGATTGATTCCGTTGTTGACGACCGTTTCCTGGTCGCTAGCATCTCCCGATGAAGGCTTGGCGGCCTGTGTCGGGGCGCATCCCGTCAAGCCTGCGAGCGCGGAAGCCGAAAGCGCCGTTGCTGCCATTCCTCCTAAGAAGTTTCGGCGGGATAGGGCCGGAACCCTTCTTGTATCTGTTGTATCCATGTTCTCTCCCTTCTGTGGATGCTGGTACGTCGATGCCTTAATCCTAGGGAGAAAGCTGCGGGCGCATATCGCATCAACAATGTATTTGGGGCGAATCACATCATTGATGTGGTGGCCTTGTATCCTATAATCGATACCTTGTATGGCATGGGCGTATGTGATGGAGGCTGATATTGTGGTGAAGGGTAGGGGAAGCGCGTCGTCCGTTTCCGCCGTTATGCTTCTTGCATTCGGGATCCTTTCCTTTCGTGTTGCCGCATGGGTAATTTATCGAAGCGAGCTTGCCTACATCACCAATGACGGATACGTAATCGCTCGGATTTTCCAGATGCTCGTCGTTGTCTTACTGATGGTCTCTATGAGGAGCCGGATTCCGTCAAAGAGGGTTTTCATCGGAGGCATGGTGCTGGCCACTGTGGCCACGGTCGTTGCGAGTGCCGTGGTAATCTTCGGGTCGAACGGAGTGCTGCCCCCTTCTTGGGGAATGGCAGCTTGCGGGCTCCACGGGGCTGCGAGTGCGTTTTTCTTTCTTGGATGGGGAGTGTGTGCGTGCATCGAGCCGCCTTCTAGGTCCGCTTTGTCAATATCCCTCGCATTTGTTCTGTACGGCTTAGTTACCTTGTTTTTGAGCTTCGTTCCTTTAGGGTTTGTAGAGGGAGTGGCGTTGTTGTCCCCCTTGCTCTGCTGCGCGCTTATCGTGATAGCTCTGAAAGGGAGGCTGGAAAAGATACCGTGCGGGCGCGCATCATTGCGTCGAGATTTGGACACGCCGTCGCGGATGCTTCTTGGGGTAATGCTGGCTTGTTGCGTGATATGCGCCGTAGTGGATGTCATGGTGCCAGAGTCGTCCGACCCTTCGCTGTACTCGTTCAACGCATTCTGGCCCGTGTTGTACGCGGTTATTTTCGGCGTGTTTTTCGTCTGGTTCGTTCTGATGAAGAAAAAAGACCCAGATGCGTTATGGCCGATGTTCACATTCGTTCTTTCGGTTGGGCTGTTCGGTTTCTCGTCCTTCTTCTTCATTGACACATTTGTTGCGGGTCAGTTTATGAGGGCGAGCGCCGATTGCATAATCGTGTTCTCGTGGGTTGTCGTGGCGTGCATGGTATACCGTAAAAAACTACAACCGATTTTTTATTTCGGTCTTTCAATCATTGTCTATTCAAATACGGCTCCGTTTCCGAAAGCCGCCTTTGACGCTTTGTTCCCGCAGGTTGATTTTGGTGCCGGCAGCCTGGTTGCTATTGCGCTCGCATTTGTTATGGCGGTTGCCCTTGTCGGGTGTACCGTTTTTCTTTCCGCAGCGAAAAAGCCCTCCGCATTGCCGAAATCGCCTCAATCTTCGAAAGCGGAATGCTCGAGCCTTGAATGGATGAAGGAATCGTACGGATTGACGTTGAGGGAAATAGAAGTTGTTGACTTGCTGACGCGCGGATACACAATGCCGCAGACGGGCGAGCGGTTGTTCATATCCCATGACACGGTTCGGTCCCATGTAAAAAGCATATACAAAAAACTCGGCGTTCACAGTAAGGGAGAGCTCATAGACATAGTGGCCCAAAGAGGCGCCAGATAGCCGAAAGTCGCTTGGGTGGCAAAGACGTGCCGGGGACGCGAACCCCATTGGGCTGCGGGGGAAATGGGGCGCTTGATGACGCGGTGCAGGCTTTCGGAGCCGCCGTTGGGGCTGGTGGTTATAGCCGCGTGTGGCGTGTGATTCTGATGTCCGGTCGTCCTTGCGACCATAAACCTTTTTGATGATGAAAACACCTTGAAGAGAGCTCGCCAAGCGATTCTGGTAGAATCTCGAACGCTGGCGAGTTTTACGCAAGAGCCCGTCCGCTCGTTTTCGTTTTCAAACCATATGTTTTCATATAGATAGGAACAACGATGTTCGACCAGGAAAAGATCCAGCAAGCAACGCGTCTTCTGCTTGAAGGAATCGGCGAGGACCCGCAGCGTGAAGGCCTTCTTGAGACCCCCGCTCGTGTGGCTCGCATGTATGAGGAAATCTGCGGCGGTATGAACCAGGATCCCGCCGAGTATTTGTCTACCACGTTCGAAGTGTCCGACGGCGGCATGGTGGTCGAGCGCGATATCCCGTTTCATTCCCTGTGTGAGCATCATTTGCTTCCGTTCGTAGGCAAAGCGCACATTGCTTACATGCCCAACGGTCGCGTGACGGGGCTTTCCAAGCTTGCTCGCACGGTTGAGGTGTATGCGCGCCGCCTGCAGCTGCAGGAGCGTTTGACCGCGCAGGTCGCCGATGCACTTATGAGCGAGCTCGATGCCAAAGGCGCCCTTGTCATGATTGAGGCGGAGCACATGTGCATGTCCATGCGTGGCGTGCAGAAGCCGGGCACCCAGACGGTGACGCTGGTCAAACGCGGCGTGTTTGAGACCGACCCTCAGCTTGTGGACGACTTCTTCCGCATGGTGCGGAGGTAGCGCGATGAATGCGGCGACGAAGTCCTCGGATGGCGACTGCGCGGCGGATAAGGGTACGGACGCGCTGACGATGCGGCGTTTGAATGGCCGCCACGTGGCGGACGAGGGAGCGAGCGCATCGGTGCAGCGCCCGAGCGGCGGATTTGCGGCGGATGCGCGAATGGAGACAGTTGAGGCGGTTCGCTCCCATCCTCTCTATCAAGAACACCTTGCTCGTTTGGCTGAGCTGGAGCGGGACAGAGTGTTTTGCCGCCATGGCATAGGCCACCTGCTCGATACGGCGCGCATCGCCTGGATTTTCAATCTAGAGTACAACCTGGGCTTTCGCAAAGAAGCGGTCTACGCCGCCGCATTGATGCACGACATAGGCAAAGACGAACAGTACGAACGCGGCATTCCTCATGAAGAGGCGAGCGCGCGCATCGCGCGTGAAATTCTGGACGATATGGGCGCGGCGTTTGACGAATCGGAGTGCGACGCGATTGTGGCGGCAATACGCGAACACCGTCGCCTTCCCGAAGGGGCGTCACTCTTGGGCACGATGCTCTACGACGCCGATAAAGCTTCGCGCACGTGCTTCGCATGCCCTGCGCGCGAGGACTGCTCGTGGTCTTCCGAGAAAATGAACTTGTCGGTGCGCGTGTAAGGAGCGGTATTATGGATTGCATTTGCATCAAAGATCTGCAGGTTCACGCGAACCACGGCGTCTTGCCCGAGGAAAACGCACTCGGTCAGCGCTTCGTGATTTCGGCGACGCTGTTCGTTGACCTTCGTCGCGCCGGGGAAAGCGACGCCATTGCTGATTCGGTGAACTATGCGGACGTGTGCCATCTGATCGATCGCTATACGCGTGAAAACACGTTCGATTTGCTGGAGCGCTTGGCGCAGGGTCTTTGCGACGAAATACTAGCTGTGCATTCTTTGGTGGAGCGTGTGCAAATCGAAGTGAAAAAGCCGTGGGCCCCGATCGGTCTTCCGTTGGACTACGTCTCGGTGAGCATGGAGCGCTCTCGATAGCGCGGCACTGGCTTCCTCGCGAGCTGCCCTTCGCGACGTCTTGCTCCCTTGCGCGAGACGCTAGCCTTCTCGCGACACCCTCATCTCCTCTTTTGCGACTTCGTCGGCGGGAATTCGTCGTTTCTTCAGGGGCAAAGCCTCACTTACCACAATGCCCGCTCCGATGAGCGTGAACCCGATGACCATGAATGCGGTCACAACTTCGTGCAGGAACACAATGGAGAACAGAACACCGAAGACGCTTTCGGTGGCAAGCAACAGCGCCGCAGGGGCGGGAGGCACGTGCGCAAGGCCGATGTTTTGCAGCGTGAGCGAAAGGCAGGACGCGAACAGTGCCAGATACAGAATGCTGCCCAGCAGCTCCAGGTTGGCAAGCGCCCCGCAATCGAGTGGGCCGTCGATTGCGAACGCGATGGCTGACCCGAGGATTCCCGCCACTATGAACTGCACGACGGTGAGGGTAATCGGGTCGCGTCCCACGGAAAGCTTTGCCATGAACGCAATATGCAAGCCCACGAACAGCGCAGAAAGCAGCGTGATGGCCTCGCCGAAACCGAACGAGAGCGATTCGAAGCCGTCGGCAAACGAGACGAATCCGACGCCGACCACGCAGAGCGCCATGGCGGCGATGTTGTACATCGTGGGCCTGATGAGCGAGATGGCCCAGGCAAGAAACGGCACGAAAGCGCAATACGCTCCGGTAAGAAACGCACTTTTCGCCGCCGTGGTATCGGTAAGTCCTGCGGTGTTGAACACGAATTGCGCTGCGACGAACAGGCCAAGGAACACGCCCGCTCCCAAGGTGTCTCTATCAAGGTTCTTGCGGACGTTTTTCCAGCATACGACGGCAAGCACGGCGCCCGCTATGGAGAATCGTAGGCCTACAAGCCACAGGGGAGAGAACGTGTCCACGGCGTCTTTGATGACGACGGTACCAAGCCCCCAAATGGCTGCAGCAAGCACCAGCATGCATTTGTACGCCCACAGCGGAATATGGCGATGCCGACGTCTTTTCGGCTGCTGAGCGGTGTCGTGCGCGCTTTCCCGAAGATGCGTCTTGCCAGCGGTGTGTTCCGTTGCGTGCGGCGCGTTATCTCGTGAGGGTTCCAGTGGTTCGGTGGGGCGTTCCGCCGCGCGCGGCGATCCGGCTTCTTCGGAGATGACGAATTGGTTGGTATGTGCGGCGTCTTTGTTCATGGCGCCATCGTATCGAAGGATGCCCGGTTCGTCTACGGGCTGCTTCGCCCGAAGTTTCGCGTTACTCGCGGTCTTTCCCGTTCTCCGTGGTCAAAGGGGTTGCGTATGGGGGGAGATTTGCGGTGGTTTCGTCGCCCCGTGGTCAAAGAGGGTCTGTATGGGGAAATCGCAAACCGTTCACAGAGCGAAAGGCGCCGTTCGCGGAACACGGAAGGGAAGATGTGGCGCGTTTTTCGAAGGGCGAAAGGCTCGATTTACGAAATCCCAGGTCAAAAGGCTGTGAATTGCAGGCGTCTTTTGCATCGTGCTGCCGCTTTTCTCCATATTCACCCTATTTGACCACGGGCGGCTCGCAGCGTCGTTCGTTTTCCCCATATTGATGCTGTTTGACCAAGACTCGCGTACCGTGCGCGGACGCGACGTGCCATGCCGTGCGTTGCGCCACATGCGCGGCATGGCACGCGATACGGGGGCGTGAAGCGTCGAAAGCGAGATCCGAGCTAGGGTCTGACGTGTTGGCCGGGCCTTGAATCTGGCACGCCCAGCAGGAGCTGGGCGTCAGCCTGCGATGAATGGCCGCCTCCGAATTATCATGCATGGCGATAATTGCACCCAAAAAGAAAACGCGACCTTTTGGTCGCGTTTTCAGGATGGGGCCTGGTGTGTGGCGGGGCGGAATTAGGACTTGGAGGTTTCCTCCGGGTCGGTTACGCCGCCTTCGCCGTTTCCATTTCCGCTGCCGGTGCCGTCAGAATTGCCGTTCCCGTTGCCGGTGCTGCTTGATGAGGGACCCGTGGATACCGTGATGGTGATCGTGTCGCCTTTCTTGCCGGTGCCGGTCTGACTCTGGCTGATGACTACGCCCTTTTCGACGGAATTGCTCGAGGTCTCAGAGACGTTGTAGCGGAAGCCCGCGTCGGCAAGGGCGCTTTGCGCCTGAGACTGGGTCATGCCTACGACGCTCGGGATGCTGATGGCCTTCTTGTCGGGGTCTTGTCCCTTCGAAACAGTGATCGTGACCGTTTCGCCCTTGCCAAGCTTGCCGCCATTGGGGGTCTGGCTCATGACTTCGCCCTCGGCGTATTCGTCGCTGTAGCTGCCCGTGGCAACGCTTACCGTGAAGCCCGCCTTTTCAAGGGTGTTCTTGGCGCTTGCCTGGTCGTAGCCTACGACGTTGGGAACCTCGATGTCTTCGGGACCGGTGGAGATCCAGTATTTGACCGTGGTGCCCTTGTCGGCCTCTTTGCCGGCTGCGGGGTCTTGCTTGCTCACGGTGTCGGCATCGGCCTCGGAGGCTTCGTTGCCTGCGTACTGCGGCGTGTATCCGGCGTCTTTAATGGCCTTTTCCGCCTGTTCGGCCGTCATGCCGCTCAAATCAGGAATGCTGCCCTTCTCTACGCCCTTCGAGACGACAATGTTGACCTTGCCGCCTTTTTCGAGCGCGCTGTCTGCTCCGGGGTCCTGCTTGCATACGCGCCCCGCGACAACGTCGGCGCTGTATTCCTCGGTCACGTCTCCGACGACGTAGCCTGCGGCCTCGATCGCCTGTACGGCCGAATCTTGCGTTTGGCCTACGACGTTGGGCACCTTGGCCTCGCCGCCACCGAGCAATGCCATGGCAACGGCCGCGATGGCGGCGATGCCCGCAATGAGGCCGACGACGATGCCGACGGTCTTTTTGCGCGACTTTTTCTCCGACTCGTCGTCCATGCGGAAGTTCGTTGCCTGTTGCATGGGACCGGAGTTGCCCGGGGTAAGCGGCTGCATGACTGCCGTGCCCCCTTCGGCCCCCATGATTGCGGGAGCGGCGCCCATGACGCTGGTGGGCGCCGATGCCACGCCTGCACCTGCGAGGTTGAGCGGGCGACCCATGAGGAAATCGTCCAGGGCGTGCTTCATATCTCGCACGGTCTGGAATCGATCGACGGGATTTTTCTCCATGGCCTTCATGATGATGGCCTCAAGGTCGGGGCTGATATCAGGTTTGACCTGGCTCGGGGGCAGCGGCGCTTCGTTAACCTGGCGCATAGCGACGCTTACGGCGTCGGGGCCGTCGAAGGGAAGCTGTCCGGTTGCGGCTTCATAGAGTACACAGCCGAGGGAATACATGTCGCTTGCGCCGTCGAGTTCTTTGCCCTGGGCCTGCTCGGGGGAGATGTAATGGGCGGTGCCGAGCACGCTGGAGGTCTTGGCTTTCACGCTGTTTTTGGCGCGTGCGATGCCGAAGTCCATGACCTTCACGTTGCCGTCAGGCTGCACCATGATGTTTTGCGGCTTGATGTCGCGGTGCATGATGTCTTGGCCGTGGGCGACGGAGAGCGCCTGGCAGACCTGGCTGCCGATTTCGGCTACCTTGCGCTGGTTGATGGCGCCGCGCTGCTGAACGGCGGTCTTCAGGTCGGTGCCGCGCACGTATTCCATGACGATGAAATACGTGCCGCCATCCTGGCCCCAGTCGTATACGTTGACGATATAGGGGCTCTGCAGGTTCGCCGCCGAAGCTGCTTCCTGCTTGAAGCGGGCAGTGAATTCGGGGTCTGCTGCATACTGCGGCAGCATGACCTTGACTGCCACCGTGCGGCCGAGGACCTGGTCTTGTGCTTTATATACCTCGGCCATGCCTCCTATACCGATGCGTTCGGTAATCTTGTACCGCTCGTTGAACACCCTTCCTATCACGTTTCTCTCCTCTATGTCCGTCTCGTTGCCTATTTGCTCCATTTAAACTGTGTTCCGGCTCCGAAGCGCGCATGCGCATGGTGATCGGTAAAACAGCAATCGTACCTCACTTAGAGCAGCCCCTGTACCTGAAGCGCCGTTTCAAGCACTTTTTTGGCGCGGGGACTTGCCAGTCCAGCCTCGTCGTTGCCGTGGACACCTTCCTCAATCGCAACGGCCACCACGACGCTGGGGTTGTCTGCGGGCGCGAAGCCTACGAACCAGCTGTCGTTGTATTCCTTGTTCGTCTCGGCGGTGCCGGTCTTGCCGGCCACTTCGACGCCGCTGATAGCGGCTTCGTAGCCGGTGCCGTTTTCCACGACTCCGATCATCATATCGGTGATCGAGTCGGCGGTCTGCTTGCTCATAACGGTTCCATAGGCTTTTGCGCTTGCGGTGAATGAACGCTCGCCCTTGGAATTGTAGACGCCTTCTACGAAATACGGGGTTTCGAGTACGCCGTCGTTGGCTATGGCGGAAGCCACCATAGCCATCTGCATCACGGTTGCTTGCGGGCCTGCCGGGCTTTCGTGCTGTCCGACGGGCTGGCCGCAAGCCGCCCATGCCGTTTCCCATTCGGTCATTTCTTCGGGATCGGGCATAAGGCTGGTGTAGAGCGGCAGCTCGAAATCATCGATGGCTTTGTTGAAGCCGAACTTCTCGGCGGTTTCAACCAAAAGGTTCGAACCGACCTTTTCGGCGCCCAGCGCGCCAAAGGCCGTGTTGGAGGAAACCTCCGTTGCGCGCTTGAGCGTGATGGTTCCGTAGCCGATATCGTTCGCGTTGGAGAGCTCGCCATTGCCGATGGTGGCGAATGCGGGGGACTCAACCTGCGTGTTCTCGGTTGCAAGGCCGTTTTCGAGCAGTGCCGTAAGCGTGACGAGCTTGAAGGTTGAACCCGGCGCATACAGCGCGTTGGTCGCGCGGTTGATAAGGGCGCCGCCCGAAGAATCGGAATCGCTCGATGCTGCGGCAAGCAGCGATTCGACGTCTGCGTTGGAGTATGTAGGCGAGCTAGCCAGAGCCAGCACGGCGCCCGTGTTGGGGTCCATCACGACGACTGCTCCCTTGTAGCCTTCCAGCACCTCTTCGGCGGCCTGCTGAATCTTGGAGTTCAGGGTAAGTGCTACGTCGTTGCCCGGAGTGTTGATGCCAGCGAGGTAGTTCACCACGTCAGACCAGCTCGCGAAGTTCTCCTGGCCTTTGAGCGTGTCATTCATGGATTGCTCGATGCCTGAGAGGCCGTACTGCTGGGAGTAGTAGCCAACGACGTGGCTCGCCAGGCTGCCCTGCGGATACGTGCGGACGTAGGTCCCGTCTTCTTGTTGGACGCTTTCCGCCAAGACCACACCGTCGTAGGTGCTAATGGAGCCGCGCTCCGTTTTGGCTTCTCTATACAACGTGTGGTTGTTGCCAGGGTAGCTTTGGTATTCGTCCGCCATGAACACCATGACGTAGGTGAGGTTGGCAACCAGCAGGGCGAACAGCAGGGCGAAGGCCACCATGGTGGACGTGAGACGGCGGCCAAGGGCGACGCGGCCCAGAACGCTCGAATCGTTCGCTCCGCGCGTTGCGCCATGTGCGCCGATGGCGCGCATGCGTCCCGTGCCGTCTTTCATTTCGGAATTGATGCCCGTGCCCTCGTCGCCGCAGCGCAGCAGCAGTCCGATGCCGATGAAGCTTGCCAGAAGCGAGGAGCCGCCCTGGCTGATGAAGGGAAGCGTGAGACCGGTCAAGGGGATGAGGCGGGTTACGCCGCCGACGATGATGAAGGCCTGCAGCACGATGGTTACGGTAACGCCGACTGCGACAAACGAGCTCACGTCGCTTTTCGCGCGCGCCGCTGTTGCGAAGCCGCGTATGGCAAGGCACAAGAACAGCAGCAGCACGGCCGCACCGCCCAGAAGGCCGGTTTCTTCGGCGATGGCGGCGAAGATGAAGTCGGACTCCACGACGGGGATGTTTTCAGCAAGGCCGTTGCCCACGCCAACGCCCAGCATACCGCCGTCGGCCAGCGAATAGATGGACTGGCAGAGCTGGTAGCCCGTATTCATAGCGTCGGAGAAGGGGTCGAGCCAGGTGTTCACGCGAATTTGAATGTGGCCAAACGCTGCATAGAGGATGACGCAGCCGAGGGCCGCCAGGCCAAAGCCCACGACGAGGAACATCTTCTTGCCGCTTGCGATGTAGAGCATAGTGAGGAAGAGCACGAAGCACACAAGCGCGCTGCCGAGGTCTTTCTCGAACACGGCGATGGAGAACGAGATGCCCCACATGACGAGCAGCGGTCCGAGCGTTGCGGCGTCGGGCAGGTAGAAGCGGCCTACGCGCACGGTGAATACCGAAAGCATCTCGCGGTTTTGCGCCAGATAGGACGCTAGGAAGATGACGATGCACACCTTGGCGATTTCGCCCGGCTGGAAGCTGAAGCCTCCGATTTTGACCCAGATGCGGCTGCCAAGAACCTCTTGGCCAATGCCGGGAAGCATAGGCATGAGCAGCAGCACGATGCCTACGATCATGAACGTGTATTTATAGCGTGCAAGCTTATCGAGGTTGCGAACTATGGCCAGGGTGGCAACCATGAGGACAATTCCCAGGAAAAGCCACATGACCTGGCGTATTGCCAGGTCGGGAGCTAACCTTGTGACAAACGCGATGCCAATGCCGGACAGGCCGAATACGATGGGCATGATGGCCGGATCGGCGTTTTTCGCGAAGAAGCGCGTGGCGATATGCGCAACGATGAAGGCCCCGAACAGGCCAAGAGGCACCGCCAGCGTTTCGAACGAGAGAGCCGTGTCTTGCTTCACCAGTACCATCGAGAAGAGCAGGATGACAAACGGTGCCGCAAGGCATAGGAGCAAAAGCTCCGTATTACGACGTGTCATTGTTCGTCACCGCCTTCGTTTTCCTGAGTGCGTTCAGAGGTCGTAGAGGCCTCTTTCTGGGAATCGGTCGTTTTTTCGTCGGTCGTCGACGCGGAAGAGTCCTTGTCTTTTTCGCTTTCGCCTTCGGGTGTGGCGGACTGCTTGTGCTCCTCGATCTGCTTTTTCCAGGTTTCGACGAGCGCGTCTGCGTCTGCGACGGAATCTACGCGTATCCCGTCTTTCAGGCGCTCGGAAACATTGGCGGGAATGTTGTCCAATTCTTCGACGGCAAGGCCGGTGTCGTGGTCGAATGTGGAAAGCGAAATGCCCATGACGGCTCCCGGCATTCCTCGGTATACCGCGACGTTTCCGTCCTGCTCGCCCAGAAACGCGGTATGGTTCAAATACGCCAGGGAGCCGCCGATGCCGCCTACAAGCACCAGAACAAGGGCGATGGCTGCGATGATGGCGCCGATTCTTCCCTTGATTGTTTCTTTCTTGATAATGGCCTCGGTGTTCGAGGGGGCGTCGACCACGATGGCGGTCACGTTATCGTGTCCGCCTGCCGTGATGGCCTCGTTGACGAGTGCAGCGGCGCAGCGCTGGGGGTCTTTCACGCGGGCCAGGATGCTTTCAAGTAAAGGGTCATCGACCATGCCCGATAGTCCGTCGGAGCACAAAAGCAGGCGGTCGCCCGCGCTGACGTTCATTTCGTATATGTCGGGAAGCGTCGAAGGGTCGCTGCCCAAGGCGCGCGTTATGACGCTGCGCTGCGGATGGGTCTTGGCTTCTTCGGGCGTGATCTGACCGGAATCGATGAGGTCGGCCATAAGGGAATGGTCGCGGGTTATGCGCTGCAGGCTTCCTTCGTGTAGAAGATAGGCTCGCGAGTCGCCAACCTGGGCGATGACCAGTCGTTTTCCGGAGAGCATAGCGGCGGTCATGGTGGTGCCCATGCCTTTGCGGCCGATGCCTTCGTGAACGGCGCGAATGATGGCGTGGTTTGCTGCGACAACGGCGCGTGCCAGGTTGTCTCCATCGGGGGTGTCGGGGGCGTTCGCCACAAGCGTCTGAATGGCTATTTCGCTGGCGACCTCTCCCGCGGCGTGCCCGCCCATGCCGTCGGCAACGGCATAAAGGGGAGGGTTCACGGCAAGGCTGTCTTCGTTATGCTCGCGCACCAGGCCCACGTCAGTGCGCGAGCCGTAAGAGGGAAGGGCGCCCTTGGCGTGCCTTCCCCGAATGTGCTTATGTTCTTTTTCGGCAGCCACTATTCGTACCTCACGCGGATGGCGACGTCGCCAACGTTGACGACGTCGTTGTTCTTCAGCACGGTAGGCTCGGTGATGCGGCGGCCGTTGACTGCGGTACCGTTGGTGGAGCCGAGGTCTTCGACGAAGAGGTTGGCTCCCATGATGCTGAATCGAGCATGGCGGGCCGAAACGTAGCTTGCGCCGATAACGATGTCTGCGCCAGGAGCGCGGCCGACGATGATGGGACCGCGAACGGTCATTTTCACGCCACGAAGCTCCTTGGGGCCGCGCTCTACCGAGATGCCCCAGCTCTTTTCTTTCTTGCGCTGCCCTTTAACCAGGCCGATGCCCGTTTTCATGAGGGCGAACAGGAACAGGTACAGCAGCGCGACGAAAAGGAGGCGTCCCGCAAGAAGAATGACGTCGATCACGAATTGCTCCTATCGCATGGAAAACACGAACTCGGTCATGCCGAGCGTGATGCGGTCGCCGTCGGCAAGGCCGCGTCGGGTGATGGGCATGCCGTTGACCAGGGTTCCGTTGGTCGACCCGAGGTCGGTGACAACCCAGACGCCCTGAGGTTCGAAGGCGATCTGCGCATGCTGGCGGCTTACATTGAGGTCGTTCAGGATGATGTCGTTGCTGGTTTCGCGGCCGATGAGGATTCGACTTGTGGCCAGGTCATATGAACGATTTGATGCGATGTCGATAAGGTGAGCGCGCACGGCTCCTGCATGGGGCACGGCGTTTGCCTGGGCGGCTCCGGCCGTGAATGCAACCGTGTGGGGTGCGGCGCCGTATGCGGGCGCAGGCGCCGGCGCGGCCTGCTGATGCATGTCGGGATATGCCCCGTAAGGCTGGCCCTGCTGTGCGTAGGCATATGCGCTGCCCGGCTGCATGCCCATCGGGGGGTAGGCAGGATTCGGTGTGGGATACGCTCCCATGCCCTGGGGGGCATATCCGTATTGCTGGGCGGGATATTCAGGCTGAGGAATGGCGGCATGCTCCGGGCGATGAGGGTTTTGCTGGCGGGGCGTCTCGGCTTCGACGCCGAGCGCCGCGTTCGCGTTGGATGCAGCTCCGTGAATCCCCTCATCCTGGGGGGCATCGGGAGAAGAGTCCGCCTTTTCTTCGCCGGTGACGTTCGATGCGGCCGCGGCTTGCTCCTGATCGCTTTCGTCCGCCTTGCGATAGTCTTCGAAGTTCTTGCTATCGAAGGTGTATTCGCCGTAGTTAAGCGAGTAGTCTATTTCGTTTTCAGGAACGTAGGGCAGCGGGGGTTTCGCTGCAGGTTGCGGCTGAACGGGTTGCGCCGCCGGTATTCCCTCGCCGAAAATCTGCTGGCCATAATCGCCGCCGGCGTTTGGCGTGAAGGGGTTTGCGGCCTGAGGCTGCTGGATGGGGGGGACCTGCATTGGCTGAGGCTGGACAGAGCGCTGCTGCGCATAGGCGGGATTGCCGTACGCGGCGGCCTGGGGGACGGGCGCGGGTTTCGCGCCGCCCATGCCGTAGCGCTGCATTTCCTCGGCGCGAAGCTGCTCCACGATCGGAGCGCTTACCACTTCGGCGATGATGTCGAACTTGCCGTGCTTCAAGCCGTCGTCCACGATGAAGCGAACCAAGGGGTGGCCGTCCATGGCCAAGCCGTCTGCGCTTGCGGTTGCGGCGAGACGGGTTTCGCATTCGCCCGCCAAGGTGGGATAGAAGCCGAAGAGGCGCTGGTCGTCGTCAGGATTGACGAGGACGGTGTAGAGCGTGGGCGCATACTGCTTGCCGGCGCTGACCACCTTTTCGCGACGCATCTGCTTTTCGGCTTTTTTCATAATCTGAACGGGGGAGATGGGCGATTTCTGCATTTTGCCGGCGGCACCTTCGAAGGTGTCTTCCATCTTTCCCTCGAACTTAGAGAAGAATCCCATGGCGACTCAAGCCTTTCTGCGGTTATGGTTCATGAGCTCAAGACATATATAATAATCATCCTATTGTAAATGAAAGGCTGCATGGGGTGCAAAATCTTATCTTGAACAGATATCGTCCGCTCGAGATTGCGGGCAGCGGCGGGTTCGCGACCGTGCAGGTTGCGTGGGATACGCGCATCCAGCGCCGCGTGGCCATCAAGTGTCTTCGTCTTGATACGTTTGGACAGGCCGCAACGCCTTCTACGCCACGTGACATTCCAGGTCTTGATGAAGCGCGTACGGCGGCCATGCTGTCCGATTCGCACATCGTCGGCGTGTACGATTTCGAGATAGAAGGCCCCATGGCCTACCTCATCATGGAGTATGTCGACGGCGTAACGCTGACCGAGCTCATGCGCGAAGAGGGCGGCGCGCTTTCCCTGGATGTGGTGACCTGCGTGTTCGAAGCTGTGGCCCATGCACTTGAGGTTGCCCACGATAATCAGGTTCTGCACTTGGACATCAAGCCCGACAACGTGCTCATAAACAGGCAGGGTCAGGTGAAAGTGACCGATTTCGGCCTGGCCCAGCTCTCCCACGAGGCCGGGTTCGGCCAGGCATCGGGCGGGACCATAGGATACATGCCTCTCGAGCAGATGCGCCTCGAGGCGCCCGACGTGCGCACCGACGAATGGGCCCTTGCGTCGCTGACGTATCAGATGCTCACGGGGTACAATCCCTTTCTCGCGCGAGACCTCGCTTCGGCTCAGCGCGCGATCGAGGATGCCGAGATAGTCATTCCTTCTCTTGCGCGCGGCGATGTGGGCGAAGAGGTGGACGAAGCCGTCTTCGGCGCGTTGGCGATCGATCGGGAAGACCGGTTCGAATCCGTCTCGCTGTTCGCCGATGCGATGATGCCCCATTTGGGCAGCGCTCGCAGGGGGGCTCGCGAGCTTGCGGCCATCGTGGGCGAAGCATGCGATGACGAAGAAGAGCTCGAAGAGGCCACCGAGGCCATGCCCGCCGTCGTGCGTGCCCGCACAGGTCTCGCCGAACGTTTGCGTGGCGGCGCGGGGGAGGTCGTCGGCGGCATTTGGTCGGCGCTCGCATGCGGTGCGTCGGTCCGAATCGGGCTGTCCCATGCCGACCTGTCGTCGCTGTTCGGAGGCTCGGCCGATGCGGGCGCGTGGGCTATGGCTATCTCGGTGGCGGTGATCGGCGGTTTGTTCCCCCGCATCGGCGCCGTGCTTGCGTTTGTTTCGCTTGCCGTCGGCATGGCGGCGAGCAGCTCATATGTGGCTGCCGCTCTGTTTGCCGCGGTTGTTGCGGCATGGTTTTTCACGTGCGGGCGCTTGAGCAAGGCGGCCGCGGTCGCCGGCTCTTCGGTTGCGGCGCTTTCCCTGATGGGGGCCCTGTCGGTTCTTCCGCTGCTTTCAGGGCTGTGCCTGCGCGTGCGAGATGCGCTTGGCACGACGCTGTTCGGCATCGCATCGGCCCTTTTGCTTTCGTATTGCGGCATGGGGTCGTTCACGGGCGGTGGGCTGTTTGTGCCGGGGTCGCTTGCAGGCGGCGTGGAGCAAGGGGTTATCGCCCAGCTGTCCAATCCTTCGGTGTGGGTTGTGGGCGCATCCTGGCTTGCCGCTGCGGCGGCGGGCGCTTTGCTTTGTTCCCGCGGCGGCAGGGCGCTGCCTGCGCTCGGCATGGCTTCATCTACGGCGATCTTGGTGTTCGGTTTGATGGCTCGTGCTTTTATTGAAAGCGGGCTTGCTTCTTGGGTGCCCGACCCGGCCGATATTGCCGTGGTGGTTGTATTTGGACTTGCGGCAGCGGGGATTGCCGCATGGCTTGGCGCTCCCGTGCGTTCCAACTCGCTTCGGACCAGTCCAGGCAGGCTTGGTCAGATTTCGTCGGAAGGATATACGTGTGATTGACGACAATCTTCAAAACGGCTCAGGGCTAAGCAGCGGGAATGCTAGAAGCGCAGGCGCTAACGCCAACGGAACGGCTGTCGGCGGCAATGGCTCTTCGGCCGAAGGTGCGTATGCGGCCGGCGAATCGCGTCGCGTCATCGACGACGCTCAGCTCAAGCGCATGATGAAAGCGTCCAAAGGCACGTTCTTCCAGCGGAACGCATACCAAGCGGTCACGCTGGTGCTGATCGCGGTCAACGTGGTCGTGTACGCGGTCGAGGTGTTTCTGTCGGGGCTCAACTTCGACATCTCCTCGCGGGTGCTTATTGGCATGGGGGCAATGTATCCGCCGCTCGTGCAGTCGGCGGCCGACCTGTACAGATTCGTCACTCCCATGTTCTTGCACCTGGACCTGATGCATCTTGCCTTCAACATGGTGGCGCTCTATAGCGTGGGCGCTTTGCTCGAGCAGGTGCTGGGCAAGGCGAATTTCGTGCTGCTGTATTTCATTGGCGGCATCACCGGCAACGCCGTGTCGTATCTTGCCGGCATGGCCGACGGCGGGATGACCGTTTCGGCCGGCGCATCAACGAGCGTGTTCGGCCTGTTCGTGGCGACGGCGCTTCTGGGCGTGCTGCACCGCGAAGGCCGCGAATTCTTCGCCGAATACAGCAAGGGCATGTGGGGCGTGATTGCGGCAAACGTGGCGTATTCGTTCTTGGTGCCGGGCATTTCCATCAGCGGCCACTTGGGTGGCGCGCTCGGCGGGGCTATTGCCATGCTCATGGTGCCCGAGCCCGGATTGTGCGTGTCCAATGCCGTGCGCATTGTGGTGGCGGTTGCCTGGGTGGCGTTTTTGGTATGGATGCTGGTGAGTAACGGGTTGGTTTTCGGATAGGTTGAGTCGTGCGCGGCGTGCCGTCTGGCAAGTAGTACGCGAGGCGTGTGGGATGATGCGCGCAGCGCTTATAAAAAACGGCGCGCAGAATAATGCGGGAGGGGGATTCATGAACTATCGTCGTTTGGGCAAGACCGATTTGATGGTGAGCGAGATTGGCTTCGGGGCCGAATGGATGGAAGACAAGCCGGTCGAAGAAGTGGTGAAGATCACGCATCGATTCGCCGCTGCAGGTGTGAATATCCTGGATTGCTGGATGCCGAATCCTGAGGTCAGAAGCGCGTTGGGCGAAGGCATCAAGGGGCAGCGCGATCGCTGGATCATTCAGGGCCATATCGGGGCGACGTGGCAGGGCGGCCAGTATGTTCGTACGCGCGATATGGATAAGGTTCGTCCGGCGTTCGAGGATTTGCTTGCACGTTTGGGAACCGACCATATAGAGCTGGGCATGATCCACTACGTGGACGACGTAGAGGAGTTCGAGCGGGTTGTGAACGGCGAGTTCATGACTTACGTGCGCGAATTGAAGGCCGCAGGCGCGATTGAACATGTGGGCCTCTCGACGCACAATCCGGATGTGGCGCTGCTTGCCGCCTGCCAGGGCGAGATCGAAGCCATCATGTTCAGCGTGAATCCCGCCTTCGACATGATGCCTGCCTCGGAAAACCTCGATGACATGTTCGGCGAATACGACGAGGGGCTAGAAGGCATGGAGCCCGTTCGCGCCGAGCTGTACGCGACGTGCGAGCGCGAAGACGTGGGGATGACGGTGATGAAAGGCTATGCGGGCGGCCGTCTTTTTTCCGCGGAGGCGTCCCCGTTCGGCGTGGCGCTTACGCCCGCGCAGTGCATTCACTACGCGCTGACACGGCCTGCTGCCGCCAGCATCATGGTGGGCGTGACGACGTTGGAGCACGTTGACGATGCGCTCGCTTACGAGCGGGCAAGCGAAGAGGAGCGCGATTATGCGAGCGTGCTTGCCGGCGCGCCACGCCATGCTTATTACGGGCAGTGCACCTACTGCGGACATTGCGCGCCGTGCGTTTCAGGCATCAACATTGCACTGGTGAACAAGTTCTACGACCTTGCTGTCATGCAGGACGAGGTGCCAGCGTCCGTTCGAGCGCATTATGAGGCCTTGGGCGAGACAGCATCTTCATGCATTGCCTGCGAGGAGTGCGAAACGCGCTGTCCTTTCGGCGTTCCCGTCGCCAAGCGTATGGCGCAGGCCGAAGAGCTGTTTGGGTGTTAGCGCGGAGCTGCGCCTTGGAATCGGGATGCCGGCCTCCAGCTCTTGTAATTTGGCGATGCGAGCTGCGGCAACCGCTTCGTCGCGTACGCTTATTAGCGTAAAGCCGCGCTTCGTTGCGGGCGTTTTCCCTGAACGTTGTTCGAAATGCTAGAGTCTACGGCGCTGCAGGTCGGCGCGTGCGGCTATCGCTCGCGGCCAAGACCACCGCAAAGCGTGTTTTGTTTAGTGTGGCGGTCAATTTGGTGCGGTTGTGCGACTTCTTGCACGAGGACGGAGCTTTTTAATCGAATTTTGTACGATATGTATCAGTGGGGCAGCGAGACAAGCGCTATGCATGTATTTTAATCAACAAATCAAAGAAATACGTTGATTAATTGAGTGCTAACGACGCTGTCTTTGTCGCCAAATGCTCGCTCGTTGATACGTTTCGTGCATTTTTCGAGTCTGGAGCCCTGTCGAGCTGCATTTTGAATGCAAGGCGCGGTGGCAACCTCTCAAAACTTGCTTCCGGCACCTTGCCCGTCGATTTTCTAAGGACTTGGAAAGGGTTGTGATGCTGGGCATTCTTCTGATGAATACGGGCACGCCCGACGAGCCGACGCCTGAGGCTATAAGGCCGTATTTGAAGGAATTTCTTTCCGACCGCAACGTCGTGGACATGCCGCCGTTTTTATGGCGGCCTATTTTGAATCTTTTCGTTCTGCCGAATCGTCCGAAGAAGACGGCCGCGCGCTATCAGGCATTTTGGACTCCCGAGGGCAGCCCTTTCTTATTGGAGTCGCAAAAGCAGTGCGAAGAGCTGGAAAGGCGAATCGGCGAACTGCTCGGCGAGCCTGTCGCGGTGCGGCTAGGGATGCGCTACGGGAACCCTTCGATTGAGGCGGGGTTGCGCGAACTGCGTGAGGCCGGAGCAGGTCGCATTGTTGGCCTGCCCTTGTATCCGCAGCATACGCGTGCGTGCGCGGGCACGTGCTATGAGGAATTCCGTCGGCAGATGGGGAGCATTGCTCCGGGGGACGATCGATGGGCCTTCATCGACGAATATTGGAACGCCCCCGGGTACATCGAGGCGCTGGCCAAGTCCGTCCTTCGCTCGTGGCTTCCTCGGGCCTTGGCGTCTTCGAAGCTGGTTGTTTCGTTTCACTCGGTTCCCGTTTCGTTCGCGAAGCGCGGTGACACCTATGTCGAGGCGACGCGTAAGACCGCGCAGCGCTTGGCAAAAGTTCTCGGCATGGATGACGAAGGCGTGCTGGTGACGTACCAATCGCGGTTCGACAACAGGAAATGGCAGGGTCCCATGTTGGTTCCCGAGTTGGAACGCCTGGCGCGCGAGGGCGTGGACGATGTTGCTGTGGTCTGCCCTGGCTTTGCCGTGGATTGCATCGAAACGTCATTCGAAGTGGGCGAAGAGGCGGCCGATGCGTATTATGCCGCCGCACGCGCTGCAGGTCTTGACGGCGCGCGTTTTACCTATATCCCCGCTCTTGGGGCCGATGACGCCTGCATGGATGCGCTGGCTCACCTCGTTGCCAGGTGTTCTTAATGCTTGGAGGGCGGTGGGTAGGAAAGCAATTCGGGCCGCTGCGTCCAACCGCGTAGCTAGCGTAGCGATAAGGCCGTGCGGCGGGGTGTCTGCCAGGTTGCTTGGATTGTGCTTGACTTGGAGCTGGCTTAAAGTGCTTCAATGCGCATGGGCAAAGCGAAGTCGTTTGCGGCTTCGAGGCATCGATGAAGGGCCGGTCATGAAAATCGCCGAAGTGAGCAAGCGTTACGACATTTCCGCGGATACGCTACGTTATTACGAGCGCGTGGGGCTGCTGCGCCATGTTCCGCGGAACGCGTCAGGGATTCGCGATTACGACGAAACGAGCTGTAAGGCCGTCGAGTTTTTGAAATGCATGCGTTCGGCGGGCGTTTCGATCGAGGCGCTGATCGAGTATATGGATCTTTTCGACGAAGGTGACCAGACGGCTCCTGCGAGAAAGGCCCTGCTCGAAGAGCAGCGCGAGTTGGTTCGCGGGCGCATTGCTGATTTGCAGGTGGGCCTCGACCGCCTTGACTATAAAATCTTGCATTACGAAACGGTGATTCGCGAAGCCGAGAAGGGAATGCGTCGTTAGATGAACAAGATTTTGACCTGGGAAGATGCCGTTTTTTATCTTGATTCGCATCTTCGTTACGGCCTTGCGTTTTCGGGAGGCTGCGATTCGTCGTTTCTGTTGGCGGCCCTTGTGCGTGCGGGAATAGACGTGAAAGCCTACATGGTGATGACGGCGTTTCAAGCTCCGTTTGAGCTCGACGATGCGCGGCGCGTTGCGGAAGAAACCGGTGCAGAGTTCGAATTGATTAGGGCCGACATTCTCTCGCATGATGAAGTGTGTGCCAATCCACCCGATCGGTGCTATTGGTGCAAACGGTTTATTTTCGGAACGATTTTCGAGGCAATGGAGCGTGACGGCCGCAAGATTTTGCTTGACGGAACGAACGCGTCCGACGACCCTGCCCGGCGTCCCGGATTTCGTGCTTTGGCGGAGTTGGGCGTGGTTTCTCCTCTGAGGAATGCGGGCTTCAGCAAGGATTGTGTAAGAGCCGCATCAAAATTAATGGGGCTTTCGACAGCGGATAAGCCGAGCTTTTCTTGCTTTGCGACGAAAGTTCCTGAGGGAAGTCGGATTGACCAGGCGGCCCTTGATCGGGTTGAAGAGTCGCTCGGTTTGGAATAGGTTTTGGTTAACGCGGCAAGAAGGGCTGGTATGGAAAAGCGTGATTTGCAGCATCTTTTCGAGAGGGTAGCGGCGGGTGAGGTGAGCCCGGCTGATGCCATAGCGCACGTTCGGACCGAGCCGTTTCGTGACCTAGGATACGCCAAGATAGACACGCAGCGCGGCATTCGCCAGGGCGTTTCCGAGGTGGTGTACGGGGCCGGAAAAAGCGCCGTGCAAATTGCCGGAATCATACAGGCGCTTCGTTCGTCCGGCCAGCGCCGTGTTATGGCAACGCGTGTCGATTGCGCCAAAGCCGACGAGGTTGCGTCGCTGCTTTCCGAAAGGGATGCTGCCGAGTTCGTATACCACGAAGATGCCGAGATGGTTGTGGTGGGAGGCGTCCCCGATCCTGATGGCAACGGATATGTGGTGGTTGCTGCCGCAGGCACAAGCGACCTGCGTGTTTCGGAAGAGGCGGCCCTTACGGCGGAGATGATGGGAAGCCGGGTCGTTCGTCTGTACGACGTAGGCGTGGCGGGCATTCATAGGCTGCTTGCCCATGCCGATGAAATAGCGCGCGCCCGGGCGATTGTGGCGGTTGCGGGAATGGAAGGCGCTCTTCCCAGTGTGATAGGTGGGATGGCGTCGTGCCCCGTGATCGCGGTGCCGACAAGCGTTGGCTACGGCGCATCGTTCGGGGGAGTGACGGCCTTGCTCGCAATGCTGAATTCGTGCGCAAGCGGGGTGTCCGTGGTGAATATCGACAACGGGTTCGGCGGCGGCTACCAGGCGGCTCTCATCGACCATACTTGATGCGAGGCTGTTGAAATTAACGAAGAGTTCTTCGGCTCGAGTCGATGGAGGTCTTTTGGGTCGGCGAAGGCCGCATCGAGTCAACGGGTTTGTTTTCGGCTGGGTAAGACTTGGTAAATGGGAAGAGTCTTTAAACGAGAAGTGTTTTGGTAGAGAGACGAGGGGACGCAGGTGGCGCAGACGCTGTATTTGGAATGCAATTCGGGCATAAGCGGAGATATGGTGGTGGGAGCTCTTCTCGACCTTGGCGCAAGCCGGGAAAAGCTCGAATCGGCTTTGGCGAGCCTGTCCGTGGATGGGTTTGGCGTACGAATTTCGCGTGTGACCAAGGCGGGGCTTGATGCCTGTGATTTTGCGGTGCTTCTGGACGAAGCGCACGAAAACCACGACCACGATATGGCGTATCTGCACGGCGAGGGCGACAATCTTCACGACCACGACCACGACCACGACCACGACCACGACCACGACCACGACCACGACCACGCGACAGGCGGCCATCACCATGAGCATCGCGGTCTTGCCGAAATCTCCGCCGTCATAGAGTCGGCCGACCTTTCCGAGCGCGCACGGCGCACGGCGCTGCGCATCTTCGACATTCTTGCAAAAGCCGAAGCCCAGGCTCACGGGGTGTCCGTCGATCAGGTGCATTTCCACGAAGTGGGCGCGGTCGACTCCATCGTGGACATTGTCGCGGCGGCGGTGTGCCTTGATGACCTGGATGTAAGCGACGTTGTGATTACGGAGCTTGTCGAAGGCTGCGGCACCGTGCGCTGCCAGCATGGTGTTCTGCCCGTGCCAGTTCCCGCAGTTGCCAATATCGCTGCAAACGAAGGGTTGCCTATGAGCGTCTCGTCGGTTCGTGGCGAGCTTGTTACCCCTACGGGCGCCGCCATCGCTGCGGCGGTGCGCACGAAATCGGCCCTTCCCGAGCGCTTCGTCATCAAAAAAGTCGGCATGGGTGCGGGCAAGCGTTCCTATGAGCGACCGAGCCTGGTGCGTGCCATGCTGATTGAAGAAGCCGGCACATCCGTCAGCTCTGCCGATGTGGCAACGCCGCACGGCGGTCCGTTCGTGTGGAAGCTCGAGACCGAAGTGGACGATTGCTCGGGTGAAGCGCTCGGGTACGCGATGGAGCGTCTATTCGCGGTAGGTGCGCGCGAGGCGCACTACGTCCCCGTGTTCATGAAGAAGAATCGACCCGCATATCAAATTCAGGTCTTGTGCGCCGAAGAGGATATTGCCGCGCTTGAGCAGGTGCTCTTCGAAGAGACGACTACCATCGGCGTTCGTCGTACCCCTATGCAGCGTACGGTCCTTTCTCGCGAAATTGTGCCGATCGAGACTGCGTTCGGGTCCATGCGCGCAAAGCGGGTTGCTCTCCCGGACGGCGCCGTGCGTTTGTACCCCGAATACGAAGACGTCGCGCGCGCATCACGCGAGCATAAGGTAACGTATCAGGAGGCGTATCGTGTAGCGCTTTGCGCTTGCGAGGCTGCTTCATCGAGCTCGCCTTCGTAGAACCAGACTCGTTCGCTTGCGGGCGCTTTCTGGGATTCGGTGAAGACGTCGTAGCCGTCCCAGCGCGTAAATCGTGTGCCTTCGAGGAGGAGGGCGGCTTTCCCGATGACGTCTTGATCTTGCGTATAGCGAAACGGGTTTGGGCCGAGTTGGGGGGGGGTAGTTCGAAATGCTCATCGCGTATATCCGAGAGATGTCTATGTCGCTCTCGAAAACAACGGAGGACGAGCTTACGCTGTAGGGGCGATAGGCGGGAAGGAAATTGTCGGATATCGTGGGCTCGTGTACGGGCTTGTCATACTCATTTTCGGTTAGGATCGAGGCCTCTCGCGCAAGAACGAAGATGAGTGCCGCCACGCAAGCCAGGGCGAGCATCCCCGCTATTCCAATGGCGACCTTCGACGACTTTGTCAGGCTTTCCATGATGCCCTCCGTTTGCAGAGTCGTGTGAGCGTATGGGGCGTTTTCATGATAACGGCTCAACTCGGCGGCGCAGCATCTTTTCGGGTGAACGCTCGCTTCAGCGGCGGAGTGTTTTTGGACAGATTCCAGCCCCAGGCGAGCTCTTTCGGCCTCAGGCGAGCCCTTTCGGACGAATTCCCGCTTCGATGGCGGCGGGTTTTCGGATGAGCGTTCTTGTTGCGGCAGAATCACAAAACGGCATGTTTTTTGTGCCATGAAGCCTCTCCATCTGGGGTTTTGTAGTTACCTTTTAGCTATCATCTAGTTATCAAAAACAGCGAGGGGGGGTAGCATGCGTAGCAAGGAATTAGCGGATCTTGCCGGCGTTACCGTTCGTGCGCTTCGTCATTATCATCAGCTGGGGCTTCTGCCTGAGCCTCCGCGCGCGAAAAACGGATACCGGGAATATGGCGCGGTCGATTTGGCGCGCGTGCTGCGCATCAAGCGGTTGTCGTCGCTGGGCATCTCGCTGCAGCAGGTGGCGGAGATGCTTGCCGAAGAGCAGGATTCCGCAGGAAGGGGAGCCGCGGACGGGGCGCAAGTTCACACGACGGATGATGCGCTTGCCGACCTCGACCGCGAGCTTGCTGCGCAAATCGAGCACCTTCAACGGAAGCGCCGCATTATCGCCGAATTACGCGAACGGGCCATCGACCCCGATGTTCCGCCCGTGTTCGGCGAGCACCTTGCCCGACTGCGAGGCGCGGGCGCGAGCAGTGGTCTTGTGGACTATGAGCGGTCGGGTCTTTTGCTGGTCGACCGGTTTTTCGACGAGTCATCGGAAGAGGCCGAGGCCGTTTCTCAGTTTTTCGAGCTTGTGGGAGAGGCGGGGTCGGTCGAGGCGTACGTCGAATTCAACGAGCGTATGCTGAACCTTCCGCCCGATGCCTCCGACGAGGAATGTGAGCGTCTTGCTGACGATTTCGTTTCTTTCATGGTGCCGATCCTCAAGCTCGGCTGCGAAAAGCACGGGTGGGACCTTTCTGCGGAGAAGATCAAGGGGCTTTCATGCTCTCCCGACTTTCCGTTTTCCTTGCAGGGGTCTGAAAATGCCCGAGTCAAGAGCGAGCGCCCGAAGAACGGTTCCGCATCGTCTAAGTCGCGCGCCGTGGCGGCGGAGTCTTCTTTCCCAAAGGAAGGGCAGGTGCTCGATCTGCTTCTTGACCTTTATGACGAAGAAACGCTCAACGATGCGCAACGCAGAATGAATGACCTGGTGGTGCATGGGATTTTGTCCGAGCTTGCGAAAGGATAAGATCCGAGCGTGCTGGGTCTTCGCGTCGAGGGGGCATGCTCGGCTGAGCTGGTTATGGCGGCTTCGTGAAGGAGGCCTCATTGCCGGGCATGAGTGTTGACTATGACGTAACGTCATAGTTTTTCATGGGGTTCGAACAATCAACGAATTCTTCTGAAAGAGAGCAACTCCATGAGAAAACTTCGCGCTACGCTGCCGTTTGTTGCGTCGAACTCTTTTTCGCTGCTAGGCAACTCCATTTCTAGCGTCGTTCTTCCGCTGGTGCTTCTTGCAAAAACTGGGGACGCGCTTGCGGCGGGAACTCTGGCCATCATATGCGCAATACCTCAAGTGCTTGCGGGGGTGTTCGGCGGCGTTCTGCTCGACCGTTTCAATAGGCGAGACCTTTCGGTTGTTTCCGACCTTATCTCTGCGGCATCGATCGCTGCGCTGCCGATTATCGACGCCACGGTGGGCCTGTCGTTCGGATGGTTCGTTCTTTGCGGCGTCGTCGGCGCGGTGGGCGACATCCCTGGCATGACGGCGCGCGACACGCTGCTACCTTCGGTGGTCGAACACGACGGCCTCGAGCTGCAGAAGTTCATGGGTGTCGCACAATCCGTTGATAACCTGGTGGTCATCGTTGGCCCTGCCGTGGCGTCGCTCGGCATGGGCCTTCTCGGGTCGACGAATACCTTGTGGCTGACGGCGGGCATGTCGCTGGCCGCAGCCGCGGTCACGCTGTTCGTGCCGCGCGCGGTGGGCGTTCCCCCGAAGGCGGGGGCTGGCAGACGCGGCGAGGCGGGCCTGGTGCGCACTGCCGTGGAATCGACCAAGGAAGGCGTGCGCGTGCTCTTCGCAAGCGATGCCGTGCTGCGTGCTTCGGTGGTGCTGGGCATGCTGATTATCATTGTGATGGGGAGCTATCAGGGCATGGTGCTGCCCGTGTTTTTCACGCAGGAGAATGCCCCGACGCTTCTGGGTTACGTGCTTTCGGCCATGTCGATTGGCGCGCTTGTTGGCTCGCTTCTCTATGCGAAGTGCGCCTATGCGCTTAAGCGTCGCACGTGGTACGTGATTTCGTTCGCGGGCATGGCGTTCGGCGTGGCGGCGCTCGGGTCGCTATGGTCCTACGAGGTGCTGCTGATCGGCGCGGCGCTGCTCGGCTTGGCGTCGGGCCCGGTGTCGGCGCTGTTCGGATACTTCGTCTACGGCCTCATTCCCGACGAGCATCGAGGCTCGGCTCTGGGAACGCAGAACTCGCTGCTTTTGGTGGTCACGCCCGTCGCGGTGTTCGCCACGTCGATTGTCATCGAAATCATCGGCGTCGGCACCACGTCGCTGGTTTTGGCGGCGGCGTGGCTCGCCCTGACCGTGTATGCCCTGGTCATGAAGGCGATGCGCGAGATTTAGGTCGGCATGGCGGTTTGTGGCTTTATGGCGGCTCCGAGCGCGGTGGGTTCAAGGTGCGAGTGTCGAGATCGGCGCCTGCAACCCCGCTGGAGCGTCTTCGCGGGCTAAAACGCACCAAAGGCGGTCGGGATTCTCGCAAAACGCACGAAACGTATCGATCGGACCGTGCGGCGGCGATATTTGTGGTTCATCCGACCTGCGTTAATACCCTACTGAATCTAAAACGAGGAATAATCAACAATGAGTACCGGCGCCTAGATCGCCGGACTGGTACGTTTCGTGCATTTTGCGAGTTCGAAGGGCTCGGTTGGTGCATTTTAAGAGACTCGGTCAGCTTGTCATCTCCTTTCGCGGCGTTTGGGGCTCAGGCGCATGGAAACGATGCATGTCAAATGCAATTTGGCGGTGACTCGGCGGGATGATATTTGCCATACTGGAAGCCGCTGCATTTGTTTTGCCGAAATAGGTCGGTGGCGTGCGGCGATATGCGGACGCTGCGGGAGAGGAGCCAGGATGTCAGTTTCGTTTTCAACGGAGAATCACGAAGAGGCCGCTCTGGCCGAGCTTTCGCTCGACGATGCCCAAAAAGCCGAAAGAGGAATAGCTCTTGCATCGTCGGTTGTGGCCTATAAAGACCTGATGATGACGTATTCTTGTGCGGCTAAGATTGTACGGACGAAATTTGAGATCCTTGACGAGGAGTTCAGAATGCGCCGTCTGCGCAATCCCATACATTCCATCGATACGCGCTTGAAAAGCACGGCGAGCATTATGGATAAGCTTCGAGCGAAGGGTCTCGAGCCTACGGAGGATAACATCATCGAGCACGTGCGCGACGTGGCAGGCGTGCGCATTGTCTGTTCATACGTTGATGATATCTACATGCTGGCCGAAGCGGTTGGGCGTCTTTCGGGGATTGAGGTCCTGGAAACGAAGGACTACATCGCTCACCCGAAACCAAGCGGGTATCGTTCGCTGCACTTGGTGCTTGACGTGCCGGTTTCTTTTTCCGATCACGAGCAGAAGGTGAAGGTTGAGGTGCAGGTTCGCACTATCGCCATGGATTTCTGGGCAAGTTTGGAACATCAGCTCCAATACAAGCGCGGTCTTGCTGACGAAGACGGCCTTGTTGGTGAACTTGCACGCTGCGCTTCCGATATCGCGCGTACGGACGAAAACATGATGGAAATTCGTCGCAGGATAGAGACGGAGGCGGACATGGATGGTCTGGATGTTCTTGCCGAGCACGTGCGAAGGCTTGATCGACCGTTTTAGATTCTGTGGGCAATGCGTCGTAATGCGGCATGTGGGGCACGTGCGTTGTGTTCGGTCGCCGCGCAGCGCTTCCCGGGCAATGCGTCGCCTTGCATTTGCATGCAATGACGCCTTGCACCTGCGTGCAGCGGTCTTCGGTGAAGATACCTCGTTTCTTGCGCGGTGCGTTCGATTTGCCGCGAGCACGGCCTGCTTCCTGCGCTATGATGCGCAGCGAAAAAAGACAACGAGGCGGGATTTCGCGCGGCAGATAGACTTGCTAGCGCCGCATCCCGCGCCAGAGGTGATAGCATGCCGCGTTTCTTTCCCGATTCCACGCTGGTCTTTTCCGGCTTGGGCTACGGTCCTGATGGCCCTTATCTGCAGATGAACGACCTTGAGGCGAAAAGACAGATGCGTCTCCCTGTGTTGGGACGCACGTTTACCATGAAAAAGCTCCCTCAGCGATACTGCATAGGTCCCTTCGATCTGAAGACGTATGAGTCTTCCGCGTGCGATTTGGCGGCGGAGCTTCCCGATGAATCCACGTACAAAGACGATATGTGTCCGGCGTGTCGCGAAAAAACGGGCTTCAATCCCGCATTCTACAATGCTGAAAGCATCTCGCCCCAACAGCGTGCGTACAACCTGACGCCGCACTTCGTCTACATGGCGTACTTTTCACCCGCACATTTGAAGGTGGGCATTTCGTCGGAAACACGCGGCATAGAGCGCCTGCTCGAACAGGGCGCGCGCGTCGCTGGCATTCTTAAGCGCTATCCTAATGCGGACGAGGCTCGAGCCCTGGAAGCGCATCTCTGCTCGCAGGACGGCATCCTGGAAACCATGCGCCTTGGCACGAAGAACAGACTGCTCAGCGAACCTTTTGATGCGCAGGCGGCCATGGAGTGCGTGTACGAAACGGCGCGTCGTTTCGACATAGAGCCCGAGTGCGGCGTGCTCGATCTGACGCCGTACTATTTCGGCAAGGTCGACACGATCCCCGACCTCATCCAGGTTCCCGACGGAAGCACCGAAGATGTCTGCGGGGGCTGCTGCGTTGGCATGATAGGTGGAACGCTCGCGTTCGAGCAGGAGGGCAACGTGTTCGTTGTTCCAGTGAAGGATTGGGAGACGTATGCGGTAGAAATCACCGTGGGCGAGGTGCTGTGCGAATACGAATACGAGCCGCAGCAGATGGGATTGTGGTAAATGGCACGCGAAAGCATGACGCTCGATGCGCTCGAGCAAGGTAAAGACGCAATTATCGCATCGGTGGAATGTGGAGAAGCCTCTCTGCGCAAGCATATTCTGGATATGGGCCTTACGCCGGGGACCGAAGTGACGTTCGTCAAATGCGCTCCCATGGGCGACCCCATGGAGGTGCGCCTTCGCGGCTACGAGCTCACGCTTCGCAAAGAAGACGCCGCCCATATTTATGTGCGCGACGTGCATGACGCGCACGATGTTCGTCGCGTTAATCCGGAGCAGATGCGGACCGATCACCCCGGGAAGGGCGAGTCGCGTCCTTTCCGTCCTCGGGCTACGGGTCGCATTCATACGGACGATGCCCCGCTCACCTTTGCGCTCGCCGGTAATCAGAACTGCGGCAAAACCACGCTGTTCAACCAGCTAACGGGTTCGAATCAGCATGTGGGCAATTTTCCCGGCGTGACGGTCAGCCGCAAGGATGGCGTTATTCGCAAGCACGAGAATGCGACCGTCACCGACCTTCCCGGCATTTATTCGCTTTCTCCCTACACGGGCGAGGAAGTGGTGACGCGCGAATTCTTGCTGCGCGACAAACCCAATGGCATCATCAACATCGTCGATGCGACAAACATAGAACGCAACCTCTATCTGACGTTGCAGCTCATTGACCTGGATATTCCCATGGTGCTAGCGCTTAACATGATGGACGAAGTGAGCGCGAACGGCGGCACGATCGACATCAACGCGCTTGAACACGAGCTCGGAATCCCCGTGGTGCCCATTTCCGCTTCGAAAGGGGAAGGCATCGATGAGCTGGTAGAGCACGCTCTTCATGTCGCCCGCTTCGATGAACGTCCCGGTCGTCAGGACTTCTGTCGCCCCGATGCCGCCGACGGTGGTGCGTTGCACCGTTGTATTCACGGCATTTCAGAGCTGGTTGAAGACCACGCTTCCCGCATGAAGATGCCCTTGCGTTTTGCTGCGACCAAGCTTGTCGAAGGCGATGCCTTGGTGCTTGAATCGTTGCATTTTGACGAAAACGAGAAAGACGCGATCGAGCATATCATTGCTCAAATGGAAGAAGAGGGTGGAACCGACCGCATGGCGGCCCTTGCCGACATGCGTTTTCGTTTCATTGAGGACGTATGCGACGCCACGGTAGTCAAGCCCGCAGTGAGTCGCGAGCATAAGCGCAGCATGGCGATTGACCGTGTACTCACGGGCAAATTCACGGCTTTGCCCGTGTTCGTGCTGATCATGGCCGTGGTGTTCTGGCTAACGTTCGGTGTGTTCGGGGAGATTCTCAGCGGCTGGATGGATGCCGCCGTATCGTGGGTCACCGACCTCGTTGATGCGGGGCTTTCCGCCTGGGGCGTCAACGAAGTGGTTCATTCCCTGGTGATTGACGGCGCATTTGCGGGTGTCGGCAGCGTCTTGAGCTTCCTGCCCATCATCGTGGTGCTGTTCTTTTTCCTGTCGCTGCTTGAGGATTCGGGCTACATGGCGCGTGTAGCGTTCGTGATGGACAAGCTGCTGCGCAAGATCGGCCTTTCGGGCAGAAGCTTTGTCCCCATGCTGATTGGATTCGGTTGCTCGGTGCCCGCCATCATGGCAACGCGCACGCTTCCGTCCGAACACGATCGCAAGATGACGGTCATGCTGACGCCGTTTATGAGCTGCTCAGCGAAGCTTCCTATATACGCCCTGTTTACGGCGGTGTTTTTCCCCGACCATGCAGCGCTTGTGATGGTGTTGCTGTACATGATGGGCATGGCCGTGGGCGTACTTGTGGCGCTGGTTCTCAAGCGCACGGCTTTCAAAGGCGATCCCGTGCCGTTCGTCATGGAGCTTCCTAATTATCGTTTGCCTTCTCTCGGCAATATGGGTCGCTTGGTGTGGGATAAGGCGAAAGACTTCATTACGCGCGCGTTTACAATCATTTTTTTGGCGTCGGTTGCCATTTGGTTCCTGCAGACGTTCGATATGCGCCTGAACGTGGTAGAGAACTCTGCGGACAGCTTGCTTGCCGCGCTCGGCGGGCTGATTTCTCCTGTGTTTGCCCCGCTCGGTTTTGCCGATTGGCGTGCGTCCACGGCGCTTGTCACGGGCTTTATCGCCAAGGAAAGCGTGGTCAGCACCCTGACCGTTCTGCTGGGCAGCGCTTCTGCCATTACAAGCCTGTTCACGCCGCTGACGGCGTTTGCCTTCCTGACGTTCGCGCTGCTCTATACGCCGTGCGTTGCTGCCATCGCCGCAGTGAAAAACGAGCTTGGCATGAAGAGCGCCTTGATTGTGGCGGCTATGCAATGCGGCGTGGCGTGGATTGCGGCGTTCATCGTGCGTCTAGCCGGCATGGCGCTCGGCTTGGGATAGGCGTTTGCGGTTGGCTTCGTTCGCGGCGCAGCTCCGGCCGTGGTATTGTCTTGCTTGACAGGCAGCGTATGAAGGAAGAACAACGTGCCCGTCTCCGAAGGAAGGTGGGCGCGTTTTGCTGTAGGGCATCAGGAATGCAACGGTCATCGCATTGTTGCGGTGGCGCAAGGCCCCATGGGTATAATGAGGGAAACGAAGGGCTTTTCGACGCCGCCTGAGCTCCTTGCCGCGCAAAGACGAAGGCGCGCGCCGTCTCGCTTTGACGCCAGCAACAAGATACGGAGCGTGCTGCCATGGCTTTTGTCGAATTCCGCGATGTACGCAAGGTTTACACCATGGGCGAGGTGAAGGTGGCGGCCGTTGACGGCATGACCTTTGATATCGAGCAGGGCGAACTTGTGGTGGTGGTTGGCCCCTCCGGTTCGGGCAAGACCACGCTTCTCAATATGCTCGGCGGCATGGACTCGTGCACGTCCGGCTCCATAAAGCTCGACGGGCGCGAAATCAGCCAATTCAGCGCGAAGGAGCTCACCGACTATCGTCGTTACGACATTGGCTTCGTCTTCCAGTTCTACAATCTGGTGCAAAACCTTACCGCGCTTGAAAATGTGGAGCTGGCGTCTCAGATTTGCAAAGATCCGCTTCCCGCTGCGGAGGTGCTGGCCCAGGTGGGGCTTGCGCATCGTGTGGACAATTTTCCGGCGCAGCTCTCCGGCGGCGAACAGCAGCGTGTGGCCATCGCACGTGCGTTGGCGAAAAACCCCAAACTTCTGCTTTGCGACGAGCCTACAGGCGCTCTCGACTACAAAACGGGCAAGGCTATTCTGAAATTGCTGCAGGACACCTGCGTGCAAACTGGGCGTACCGTCGTCTTGATCACGCATAATTCCGCATTCACGGCAATTGCCGACCGTGTCATCCATATTAAAGAGGGCAAGGTGGAAGCCATGGAACTCAACAATCACCCCATTTCCGCCGAAACCGTGGAGCGGTAAGCCATGAAAAACGCGTTTAGCAAAGGCGTCTTGCGCTCCATAACCCATTCCCTCGGACGTTTTCTTGCTATTGCGGTCATAGCGGCGCTCGGCACGGGGTTTTATGCCGGCCTGCGCATGACCGGTCCCGATATGCGTCTTGCTGCCGATCAATATTTCGACGCGACGCATATGGCCGATTTGCGCGTGGTGTCCACGCTGGGCCTGAGCGACGAAAGCCTGGATACGCTCCGAAACGTGGAAGGCGTGGAAGACGTCATGCCGGCGCGTGAGGTGGACGTGCTGGCAACGGTCGAAGACGTTCAATACACCATGCGCGTGCAATCGTTCGATGCGGCGGTGGCCCGCGCGTCCGACACGTCGGACGGCGTCCATGCTCTTTCGGATGACGAATCCTATCTCAACAGGCTCATTCTTACCTCTGGGTCGTGGCCCGAAGGTCCGAACGAATGCGTTCTCATGGCCGATGTTGTCATGGACGGTTCTGTGGCGGCGGGCGATACGGTCACGGTGCTCGAGGGTACGCAGGACGTTGACGAGACGCTCTCGACGCGCGAATACACGGTGACGGGCTTCGTGCGCAGCTCGTACTACGTTTCGCCGACAAGCCTGGGGACGACTTCGCTTGGCAGCGGCGCCCTTGACCAGGTCATGTTTGTGGGAAACGAGGGATTTGCTTCCGATATGCCCTATACCGAAGTGTTCATTTCGGTGGCAGGGGCTGCTGACGAGGCGGCGGGAAGCGATGCTTACCAGACGAAAGTAGACGAAGTTGCGCAGCGCATAGAAGAATGCGGCCTTGCGATGGCTCGCCTGGATGAAGTGAAATCTGAAGCTCAGAAGGAACTCGACCAGAAACGCGCAGATTACGAAACGCAAAAGGCGGATGCCGAGGGACAGCTCGCCGACGGCAAAACCGAGCTTGACGATGCTGCAGTCCAGCTTGAAGACGCCGCGGCCCAATTGAGCAGCGGCCAGGCGGAACTCGATAGCGCAGCCGCGACAATCGCCGCGAGCGAAAAGGAGCTCGCCGAGGGGCAGGCTGCCTACGACACCGGCGCCGCCGAGCTTGCCGACCAGCGCGCTTCCGCCGAGGCGCAGCTCGCTTCCGCCCAGGCTCAGATTGACGATGCCCAGGCGCAATACGACCAGGCCATGGCAACGCGCGAAGAACTCTCGGGCCAGCTATCCCAGGCGCAATCGGGACTTGACCAGGTGAACGCGGCCATTGCCGAAAACATGCTCGCGATAGACCAGGGAATCGAGCGCGCGCAGCGCATCGTTGATGGCGCGAAGGAAAATATCAGCAAGCTTGACCCGGCCGATCCCGAATATGACAAGAAGCTTGCCGCTTTGCAATCGTGGCTTGAACTCGGCGAGCGAACGCTTGCTGAACTGCAGGGGCAGAAGGACGCGCTTCTTTCCCAGCAGGCGCGGCTTGCCGGCGCCGTAACCCAGCTTACGGCGGGCATCGCGCAGATTGATGCCCAGACCGCTGGTGTGCCGGAGCAACTTTCCGCTGCGCGCGACGAATTAGCGGCGCAACGGGCTGCTGCCGAAGAGGCCTTCGCCGCGGCTCAGTCCCAGCTCGACGGAGCAGCTTCCCAGCTTTCAAGCGGCCGTTCGCAGCTCGATGCGGGGAAACAATCGTATGCGGCAGGTGCGACCGAACTCGAAAACGGTAAGGCCGAATATGCTTCGGGCCTGGAATCTTACGAGGTGGGCAGGGCGGAATACGACGAGAAGGCGGCAGAAGCCGCGGCGCAGTTTGCCGATGCCGAAACGCAGCTTGCCGATGCGCAGGCGGAAATCGACGCGCTCGAGGCTCCGGAGATTATGGTGCTCGACCGCACGAAGAACATCGGTGCGAAAAGCTTCGTTTCCGATGCGGGGCGTATCGACCGCATTGCCATGGTGTTTCCGTTTATCTTCTTCCTGGTGTCGGCATTGGTGTCTTTGACCACGATGACGCGTATGGTGGAAGAAGAACGCGTGCTCATCGGCACGTACAAGGCGCTGGGCTATAGCAAGGCGCGCATTACGTCGAAATATCTGATTTATGCGATGGTGGCCAGCGGCGTGGGCGCAGCGATAGGCATCGTGGCCCTGTCGCTCTTCCTGCCGTACTTCATCATGGACGCGTACTCCATCATCTACGCGGTTCCCGTTCGTCCAATCCCGATCGATCCGGGCTTGGCGCTGCTGTCCGCCGGCTTGGGTGTGGGCATCACGGTTGCGGCGACGTGTTTCGCGGCCGCATCCACGCTGCGTGAAACCCCGGCGGCGCTTATGCTCCCGCGCGCGCCGAAGGCGGGCAAGCGTATTCTTCTCGAGCGCATCAAGCCGCTGTGGAGCCGCATGTCGTTTTCCTGGAAGGTCACGGCGCGCAATATCTTCCGTTACAAGCGCCGTTTCTTCATGGCCGTCATAGGCATCGCCGGCTGTACGGCTCTGCTTTTGACGGGCCTGGGGCTGCAAAATGCCATTAACGACATCATCGACAAGCAATTCGGAGAAGTCTATCACTACAACATGGTGGTGCGCGAGGCGGATGACGTTTCGCAGGAAGATGCTTCGGCCGTCGACGGCATTCTTGCCGACGCCGGTCTTGAATCGGCCCATGCAGCGGCCCATACCGAGAATATGCTGGCGGCTCGCGTGGACGACCCCAACGGAGAACAGCAGCGTTTCGAGCTAATCGTTCCCGAAGAGCCCCATCAGTTCTCGGAGTATGTAACCATGCGTGAGCGCGTGGGACACGACCCGCTGAGCCTCGATGGCGAAGGCGTTGTCATAAGTGAGAAGCTGGCGAACGAGCTGGGGCTTTCGACAGGCGAAACCATGCTGCTCTTCGATGAGGATGCGATAGGAAACGCCACGGGCGAAGGTCGCGAGGTGCGTGTTTCGGGCATTATGGAAAACTATGTGAGCCAGTATGCGTTTGCGACGCCCGAGGCCTTTGGCAAAATATCGGACGAAGCGCCGGCGTTTACCACGTTGTTTGTGAAGGCGACTGAAGACGAAGCTCAGCGCGCTGAGCTTTCCGATGAGCTTTTGGCAATAGACGGCGTGAAGACCGTGGGCTTCAACGACGAAACCATCGAGTCGTATCGCACCATGCTCAAGAGCGTCGATGCGGTGGTCGTGGTGCTGGTGGTTGCCGCTGCGGCGCTTGCGTTCGTGGTGCTGTACAACCTTACGAACATCAACATCACCGAGCGTCAGCGCGAGATTGCCACGCTTAAAGTGCTCGGCTTCAATACGCGTGAGGTGAACGCCTACATCTACCGCGAGACGCTGCTGCTTTCGACGATAGGCGCACTGGTGGGTTGTGTTCTGGGCATTTTCATGGAAGGCTTTGTAGTCGTGACGGCCGAGGTCGATCAGGTGATGTTCGGTCGCGAAATCCATGCGCTGAGCTTTGTTATAGCGTTTGTGCTTACCATGCTCTTCTCGGTGCTGGTGACGCTGTTCATGCGCAAGAAGCTTTCCGACATCGATATGGTAGAAAGCCTGAAGTCGGTGGAATAAGGCAGGGGGGAGAGGTTGCTATGAATACTCGGTCGTGTTATTTCGGGCAGACGGCTCAGCAAGTCGTTGCCGATTATTTTGCATGGTTGCGCAAGACGCGCGCCCTTGCAATAGCGGCGGCCGTGGTGCTTGGCGTAGTCGCCATCGTCTTCGTATTCCTCGGGTGTATGATCGCTTACTTCATCTGCCTTGCTGCGATTCTGACTACGGCGTGGCTTCTCAGGTCGAAGATAGAAAGGCGGTTTCGCAGTTTGCTCGATATTCTGGGGTCAGATTGCGACGCTGAGAAATACCGCGAGGTGATCGAGGGAGTTGCCCAGCGCGATACGAAGCGGCGTTCAATGGGCGTCTGCTTGATCGAGCTTGCGCTGGCCCACTATCATGCGGGTCGTCCGATTGACGCGCTGCAGCTTCTTTCGCAGGTTTCGTTTGAGTCGCCCAAGAACATTCTCTGGATACGCGCGTTCAACGTGGAGGCCATTGCTCGTAATGCCGCGGGTGATTTCGCGGGGCGCGATGCCGCGCTCGAGCATATCGCGGCGTTTCGCGCAGGTACCGGGATCAATTCGGCGAAGCGTGCGGTCATTGACGACATTCTGCTTGGGTTGAACGTGCAGTTTCGTCCTGTCCAGCAATGGGGTCCGGCGGACCTTGATTGTATGCGAAAGAATGCGGCACTTGCCGACTCCCGTCTGACCTGGATTTCTTGGAAAATCTGCGAAGCGGAATACCAGCTTGCGCACGGGGGCGTGCAGGAGGCGGCTTCTCTTCTCGACGAGGTTGTTGAAGGCCCGGTCACGCCGCGTGCTGCCGCCAATATAGAGCGCCTTCGCGCGTTGATGTAGTCGTTTCTGATGCATTTGCATCGCTTGCGTGCGGCGGCGCCGCTTCGTTCCGAGACGCTCCGTTGTCGCGGTCTGCAAGATAGCTCGGCGTTTCAAAGCGTGCTTCGTTTTGAATAGTGCATATTACAGGGTATTTTATCCACCTATTCACGCATTTCAGCGAAAAATATGGCACAATTCAATGCGCAAGCATTGATATGTATTCGCTTCGTGCGAAGCGTAGGCTCTGAGAAGGGGCGGCTCATGACGGTCGAGCAGAAATACCTAGACAAGGCGGACGTTCTTATAGAGGCACTTCCTTATATCCGTCGTTTCCACGACAAGGTCATCGTGGTGAAATATGGCGGCGCTGCCATGCTTGATGACGATGTCATGCGTCGCGTCATGGGCGATATTGTTCTTTTGAAGCTTGTCGGCTTCAAGCCCATCGTGGTACACGGCGGCGGCAAGGAAATCAATCGCTGGCTCGAGCGCATAGGCATCGAGCCTCATTTCGAGAACGGCCTACGCGTGACTGATGAGCCCACCATGGAAATGGCGGAGATGGTTCTGTACAAGGTCAACAAAGAGCTCGTGTCCATGGCGGAATCCTTCGGCGTCAAGGCCATCGGCGTAAGCGGCAAAGACGGCGCTCTTATGAGAGTCAACAAGGCGTATCCCGATGGCGAAGACCTTGGGTACGTGGGGGACATCGACTCCGTCCGCCCCGAGATGCTCGAAGGGTTTCTCGAAGACGACTACATCCCCATCGTCTGCCCGATCGGGCTGGGCGAGGAGTTTCATTCCTACAACATCAACGCCGATGTTGCGGCATGCGCTATTGCAAAGGCCATGCACGCCGAGAAGCTCGCGTTTCTCTCGGACATCGAAGGTGTCTATCGCGACCCGAAAGACCCGTCAACGCTGATTTCGGAGTTGCATGCTAGCGAGGCGCGCCAGTTGATTGAGGACGGCACGGTGGGCGGCGGCATGGTTCCTAAGCTGCAGGGCTGTATCGATGCCGTGGAAAACGGCGTTACCAGGGTTCATATTCTCGACGGGCGCATTCGCCACTGCCTGCTTCTGGAGATTTTCACAAATAAGGGCGTTGGTTCCTCGGTCATCGGGGACAACACGCCGAAGTTCCATAGCTAGTTCTGGCTGGTTTTTCTCGGTTGCGTAAAGAAGAGTAAAGCGCCTCTTCCGTGCGCGGAAGCGCTCCGCTCTCTCGGGCTTTTATTCCGCGTCCAGCGAGGGTGCGTAGCGTCTATGCAAAAGGCTTTCTATGGACATGAGGATAATGCCGGTCCAAACGAGCGCGAAGCATACGCCGTGTGCGAACGTGAATGCTTCGCCGAAAAACGTCACGGCCAAAACGAGTGCGATGGTGGGGCTGACGTATTGCAGGAAGCCGATGATGACCATGGGCACTCGGTTCGCTGCTGCCGAATACAGCAGCAAGGGGATGGCCGTCAGTACTCCCGCAAAGACCATCAAAAAGATCTTGAGCGGCTCATAGGTTACGGCCATCGCGTCGGGCGTTGCGGGCACAAGCGCCCAAAGCGCGGGCATGAGCGTCCCCGCTCCGAAAATGATGCCGCCCATGATGCCGGTGAGCACCGATTCTAGCGCCATGCCGGGAAGGGCCGGATAGCCGGCCTTTTTCTTGACGGCTCCGTAGGCGGAAAACGTTAAGGCCAGCGTGAAGGAAATCCAGATAGCGCCGCCGTTGACGGCGATGAAGAAGGTGACTCCGCATGCCGCAAGGCCAAATGCGACCTTCTGCATACGCGTGAGGCGCTCGTGAAATACGATAAGCCCGAAGAGGATGTTGAACAAGGGGCAGAGGTAATAGCCTATGCTCGTTTCAAGCAAGTGCCCGCTGTTGGCGGCCCAGATGTAGACGCCCCAATTGGCGGAAGTCAGAACGCCCGACGTAATGAACGTGCGCAGTGCGCGCGGGTCGCGCATGAGGTGCAGGAACTTCGTGCGTTTGACAAATGAGCACAGAAGAACGATGAAGACGCACGACCACACCATGCGGCACGTGAGAACCAAAAGTGCGCTTTCGCCAGAAAGAAGGCGCCAGTATAGGCACATGAATCCCCACATAACCTGGCAGCCGACCGCTTCAAGAAAGCCGGTTCTATCGAGGCGTTCCGTGCTGGTGTCTTGCGGTCTTGAGGGGACTTTTTCGACATGCGATGCGTGAGTCATGGTTCCTCGATGCTTGCGGGCGGTTGGTGTCAATCGCCATTATAAAACGACCATGCTCGTCGAAAGCGAACCGCCTCTTATTTCTTGGACAGTCAGAAATAAGAGGCGGTTCAGGACGCGATTGGTGGACTGCTGCGCATGGGCGCGTCCGCGGGCTAGGAACGTTTCGTTTCCTGGTAGATTTCGCGAAGGCGGGGGATGAAATTGGCGGCAAAGTTCTTCCGGCTGCCTTCGTTGCGGTTTTTGACGTAGGCGAACCCGATAATGGAAAACGCGATTGCGCCGCACATGTTGACGAAGATGTCTGCCATGGAATCGTGGATGCCGATATCAAGGTAGCCGTTGGGGATAACGACCGTTTCGCCCGAGGCCGTGGTGATCGTAGTGCTGACGATATCTCCCACATGGATGGCCACATTGGAATTCGTGGGGTCGAGCGTCACCGAGCTGAAGGCTGAGACGAGCGTGTCTTTCTGCATGTCAAAGCCCACGAAGGTGTCCATCGCGTATTCGAAAAGCTCCCAAAGTGCGCCGATGGTCATGGAGAAGCAGAAAGCCGTGATGGCCATGTAGATCGGCGTGAGCTGCAAGCGCGACGCCTGGCTGCGATTGAGGATATCGACCAGGGCGAACCCGATGCCCGCGGCAAGAAAGCCCCATAGCGTATGGAGCATGGTATCCCAGAAGGGAATCTTCACGTAGAAGGCGTCTATTTCTCCGAGGATTTCCGCGGCGAAGATGAAAAAGAGAATGATTCCTTCGAGGACATTGGGGATTTCTATCTGCAGTTTTCGTTCGAGGAAATCGGGTATTGCGAAAAGAACGAGAACAAGGATGCACAGGAGCGCGTATTCGTACCTTGCTTCGAAAATTGACCGGATAGCCACGCCGACAACAACGATGCGTAATACTAGATAAATGCCGAACAGCCAAGGCTGGTTCTGCGCGGTTTTCTTCGCTCCGGAAAAATAACGGGCAAGTGCGTTCATGGGGTAACTCTCTCGTGATGGGGCTTTTGCCCTCGTGCTTGCGTGCGTGTCGCTCTATGAAAGCGAGCGGGATATGGGCAAGTATAACGAAGAGCCGCCATATTTCGGTTGTGGATAGGCGAGACGTTGCGTTCCCGATGTAAACCGTTGCGGTCCGAGAGTTCAGATGCGTGCTGGAACGCGACGTGAGGCGACGCAGATTCGTGCGAAATGCATGCATGAAGCGCACAGTGCGCCTATGCCTCGCCTTCGCGAAGAAGGTTCGTGCAAAGCTCGACGAATCTTTTCGTTGCGTCGGACGGCGTGAAAGCGTGCAGAAGGGCACCGCGCGCGTCGCAGAAGCTTGCGAATTCCACAAGGGCACATATGTCATGCCATCGGTCGTCCGACTGGGCGAGCTCGACTAGGTCGACGCTTCCTCCGATGTGCTGAACAACCTCTGATTCTTCGTCGTAGATATCGTCTATGGGGACAAGCTCCAGATGCAGGGACGAGTCGAGCTCGTGGATTCGGGGCCAAAGATCGAGGGTTATTCGTGCGGGGCACAGTACCGATACGCCGAGGCGAACCGTGGTGCCTCCGAAGGCTTCTTGCTCCTTGGCACGTCTCAGCATTCCCTCGGTCTGTCGCATGAGAGCTCGGGCGTCTTCGACGACGGATGCGCCGGCGGGCGTGAGAAAGACGCCTCTTCTCGTGCGGTTGAAAAGCACGACATCGTATTCGTTTTCGAAAGTTTCGATGCGTTTTGCAAGAGCAGGGGTCGATACGCCGAGGCGTTTTGCCGCCTTTGAAAAGCTTCCGCTTTCCGCCGCGGCAACGATGGAATCAAGCCGTCGGTCGTACACGAGTCACCCCTCTCTCTTCAAAATGTACTTTTCCACAAAGTATCAACTAATTCTTAATAACAAGATTCTGTTTTCCTTCAAACATATGGAGTATAGCGGAAAAACCATTTTGATTTAGTTAATACTCAAAGAGAAAAGAAGCAATGATTCTAGGGTTGTTTTCGCATGACGATAGGGGGAAACATGCAAAAGAGCCCGCCGGCTTCTGTGTGCTGTCGGAAACCTGCGGGCTCGATATTTGACGAAAGCTGTGATTGTGGAAAGAAATACACGAGGGTTTTGTTGAATTGTGGAAAATTGCGGGCGGGTTGCAGGCCCGATTCGGAATGCCTACATCCCGCGCGACATGACTATCTTTCCCGTTCGGGTGAGCTGCTTTATGCCGTACGCTTGGAAAAGGTCTTCAAGGGCTCCGAGCTTGTTTGCGTCCCCTGTCGCCTCGATGGTAAGCGATGCCTTGCCGACGTCGACCACTTTGGCGCGGAAAAGGTTTGCAATTTCGATGACCTCGTGGCGTCGTTCGGCGGGGGCGCACACTTTGAACAGGGCGAGTTCGCGTTCGATAGCGTCTTCGTCGGTGAGGTCGTGAATCTTGTATACGCTTACCAGCTTGTTTAATTGCTTGGTGATTTGCTCGAATCCCACTTCATCGGCGTCGACGATGATGGTCATGCGCGACATAGTGACATTTTCAGTAGGGGCAACGGTGAGGGATTCTATGTTGAATCCGCGACGCGAGATAAGACCTATCACGCGCGAAAGTACGCCCGATTTGTTTTCGACAAGAATCGAGAGGATGTGCTTCATCATTCACCGCCTGTTTTCTCATGTGCCGATGTCGAATGGCCTGTATATTCCTCAGTCGAACGCACGCCCCCGACGGTAAGGTCAATCGCGCCGATGATGTCATTGATGGCGGCACCGGGAGCGACCATGGGATAGACGTTCTGGTCGGCGGAAATGCAGATATCGAGCAGATACGGGCCTTCGCAGGACAGCATGCGATCGAGGGCGGACGAGACCTCATCGGAAGACTCGACGCGCTCTGCCTGCCATCCGTATGCGTCGGCAAGTTTAACGAAGTCGGGGTTGGGGTCAAGAATCGTGGCGGAGTATCGCTCGCGATAGAACAGCTTTTGCCACTGATGCACCATGCCGAGTGCGCGGTTGTCCATGAGGACCACCTTGACGGGAACGTTGTTGATGGCAGCGGTTGCCATTTCCTGGCTGTTCATTTGGAAGCTGCCGTCGCCCGCTACGCAGACAACTTGCGCATCGGGGCATCCGATTTTAGCGCCGATAGCGGCGGGGAATCCGAACCCCATGGTTCCAAGCCCGCCGCTCGAGAGGAACGTGCGCGCATGTTCGCGACGAATGCGCTGGTGCGCCCACATTTGATGCTGGCCCACTTCGGTGGTGACTATCGAGGCGTCGGGGTCGAGCTTTTGGGAGAGCTGATCGAGGACGACTTCGGGGACGATCTCACCGAGGGAATTCTTCGGGTTGTCGTGCGAGAACGGCCATTGTTCGCGCCATTCGCTGCATTGCTCGAACCACGTCGACCCGACGGGTTCGCTCTGCATTTTTGCGAGCTGTTCGTTTACGCTGGCAAGGACAATCTGGGCGTCGCCGACGATAGGGACTTGTGATTCGCGAACTTTCCCGATTTCCGCCGGGTCGATGTCGATATGAATCACCTTTGCGTGCGGGGCGAACTCGGAGAGCTTGCCTGTGACGCGGTCGGAAAAGCGCGCTCCCACGCATATGAGTAAATCGCACTTGGTCACGGCCATGTTTGCGTATTTTGAGCCGTGCATGCCCACGGGGCCAAGGTTGAGCGGATTGCTTGAAGGAAAGGCGCCTTTGCCAAGAAGAGTGCATACGACGGGGATTCTCATCGATTCCGCAAGCTCTTGAAGTTCGGTGCATGCGTGAGACGAAACGATGCCGCCACCGATGTAGAGCAAGGGGCGTTTGGACTCTCTGATGAGGCTGCATGCTTGCTTGATCTGCTTGACGTTCCCCTTGTAGGTGGGTCGGTAGCTTGGAAGGTTGACGCCGTCGGGGTAGTTAAACACCATTTCCGAACCTGCGAGGTCGCTGGGGATGTCGATGAGTACGGGCCCCGGTCGGCCGGTCGAGGCTATATAGAACGCCTCTCGGAAGGTTTTGGTCAAATCGTCGGTGGATTGCAGCAGGAAGCTATGCTTGACCACGGGCATAGTGATGCCCACGATGTCGGATTCCTGGAACGAATCGGTGCCTATGACGCCGCGTGTGACCTGTCCGCTAATTACAACCAGAGGAACGGAATCCATGTATGCAGTGGCGATGCCCGTGACGGTATTCGTGGCGCCCGGGCCGCTGGTGACCAGAACGACGCCCACTTTGCCGGTTGCGCGTGCGTAGCCGTCTGCCATATGCGTGGCGCCTTGTTCGTGGCGCGCGAGCACATGGCGGATCTTCTTGCTGTCGTAGAGGGCGTCGTAAATCTTGATGGCCTGACCGCCCGGATAACCGAAGACGGTATTGACCCCTTCCGCTTCGAGCGAGGCTATAACGGCCTGCGCGCCGGTCATGACGGTGCCTTGCTTGTCGGTGTTGCTGCCCGGGCCGAACGGCTCGCCCGCTATGGCGCGCGCTTTGCGGGCAAGCTGGTCGTGCTGTGTTTCCGGTTTCATGGAAATGCGCCCCCTTGTCTGCGCGCCTGAGAGATCCCATGCCGCGTATTGAGGGTTCGCATAGGTCGCTCGCCCGTTTGCCCGGATGGGTTGTCCTGCTCGCCCTGTCTTGCATTTGTTGAACGATGCAGATTATAGGGCTGTTTTACGGGGGAGGATGCCGCTATCGTACTTTATTTCGATAGAGTATCAGATTTAACGGTTTTGATAGCCTCGTTGAGCCAAGGGGGCGAGGCTATCTGGATGAGTCGGGCCGGAGCTTTTTTGGCTCCGGCCCGGTCGGTCTATTCTTCTTTGACGGGGTACTTCATCATCTCGTCTATGGTAACGAAGGAGAATCCTTGTTCCTTGAGATACGGCAGGGCGATGCGCAATGCCTCTACGGTTTGCGAGCGATCGCCGCCTCCATCGTGCATGAGGATGATGTCGCCGGGCGTGGCGCTTTTAAGCTGGTCTGCGACGGCGGAGGTTCCGGGGCGCTTCCAGTCGAGCGTGTCAATGTCCCAGCCGATGTCGGCCACGATGATGTCTTCAAGGTTCTGCCATACTTCAAGAGGAAAGTTTCCGCCTGGCGCGCGTATGACCTTGCTGGCGTCTTTTCCCGTCGCATCGGCGATGGCCTGCATGCCCCGTACGATTTCGTCGCGCTGCTCATCGCGCGACATGAAAGAAAGATTGACCCCTTGTCCGCTTCCCGAGGCATGGTCCCAGGAGTGGGTGCATACTTGGTGGCCTTCATCAGACTCTCGTTTAACCAGGTCAACGCCTGGTCCCGCTATGCGTTCGCCGACGGTGAAAAACGTTGCTTTTGCCCCATTGTCTCTCAGGATGTCAAGGATGGCCGCCGTGTGGTTTTCCCAGGGACCGTCATCGAATGTGAGGGCTACGACTTTTTCGCCTCCTGTATCGGGGTAGGCACGCTGATAGATGCGGTCTTCGCCTTCTTCCTTCGTTTCGACGATGACCTCTTTGCCTGATGTTTCTCCAGTCTTGACGACGGCAAGACTCTGCGCGCCTTGCGCGGTGATGGCGTGAATGGGGCCGTTGCCCAGTTCTACGGCGTTGGGGCCGATGGTTTTATCTTCCGTCCGGGAAGGCTCTTCTATATCAGCCCCGTCGAAGAGCGTGAGTACGTCGCCGTCAGCAAGGGCCGCGGAGGGGTCGGTTGCTTCCTGGCCGTTGATGGTTGCCGTAAACGGCGTTCCGCCGCCCTGCGTGACAATTTCCCCGGTTATATCGACGAGGTTTCCCGGCGTTATGGAGGTTCCGTTTTCGTCGAGAACCGCCTGCAAGGTGCGCTCTCCCTTGATCTCCAAAGCGGAGCCATTGACGGATACGGTGATGGGCATCATGCGCTTGAAGGCGGAAAAGCCGAAAACACCGACGGCGACAAGGGCCGTTGCTCCCGCAGCTATAAAAAGGCGCCTCGAAATACGCGGATTGAGAAACGGTCGCTCGTCCCAGAGGGGCTGATATCCCTGGGAAGGCGTGTTGGGAGCATGCTTCTTGTCTTCTGGTTGCCCGAACCGTTGTGCTGGCGTTTGTTCCGCTGCATGGTTGTGGGTCGTGCTATTCACGTCGAATTCGTGTTCGGGGGATTTCGGTGCAGGGGTTGCTTTTCGGGGCTGCGATCCGCGAACGCGGCGACTCTGAGATACGGAAGGCCGGCCATGTCGGCTGCCCGTTTGCGCGGTATTCGATTCCTGGCGATGGGTGGGGTGCGGTTTCGCCCCGTGCTCAGTGCTCATGGATGCCTTTCGTGTACGTTTTTCGGTAGGTTTCGACATCATGCTTATACGTACAACCAGTCTATCGCATAGCGCGAAACCTGAAAGGCGTTTTAAGAAAACGTCAACTCCTTCACGGCTTTATCATCTATTGCCATTCAATGCGTATCATTTTTTTGGCAATAGCATCGAACAGATATCATCCAAAACGTACGAAATATGGGCATTTTCCCCAAAAAGCCTGTCGACTTCGTTGCAAAGCGCTCATCACAAGGCATAATGCTTTTCATGAGAAAACGAAAGAATACTTCCAATCAAGAGAATATGTCCGCTTTCGTGCCCGACAGCGCGGCTTTGTCGCGCGGTCTCGATTCGTGTGCGTGCAATTCGATGGTTCCTGTGTCGGCTTATTCCTCCGCCCAGTCTTATGGCAGGGAAGCTTACATCTCGAAAAAGCCCAAAAAAGGAAAAAAGCTGCTCGTTGCATGTGCAGTGATTATGGCTTTGCTGCTTATAGTTGGAGGTGTCGCCTTTGGTGGCGTTGTCTACGTGAACAGCATTTCCGACAAGCTGCATGCGAACGTAACGGAAGAGCTGACCAATGCACTTTCCGCAGAAGAGACAGTTCCCGGAGAGCCGTTTTATATGCTCATCTTAGGCGTGGACCGCTCTGAAGAGCGTGTTGAAAGCGGAGAATACGGCGACACCTACCGAAGTGACTCGATGATTCTGACCCGTGTCGACCCTCAGCAAAAAACGGTTACGCTCGTTTCTATCGAGCGCGATACGTATGTGGACATCGAAGGGTATGGCCCCAATAAAATCAATGCATCCGCTGCGCTGGGGGGGTCTCCTCTTGTGGTCGATACCATTTCGAAATTTGCTGGCGTGCCCATTTCCCATTACGTGGAGATAGACTTCGACGGGTTCAAAGCTGCGGTTGACGCTCTTGGCGGTATTGACGTGGACGTTCCCGTCACCATTGACGACGATGATGCTGGCGGTTACGTTGAGGCGGGCCAGCAAACGCTCAATGGAGATCAGGCTCTTATCCTATGCCGAAGCCGCCATACGTATGATGAATATGGTAGCGGAGATTACTACCGCATGGCGAACCAGCGCATGGTCATGGGAGCCATTGCCAAGAAGATTCTTGCTTCGGATGTCGTCACTATGGCGAACACCATCAACGCCATGGCTGATTACATTACCACTGACATGGACGTGCAATCTATTGTTTCGATTGCGACGGAGATGCACGGCATGGACGTCGAAAAGGACATGTATTCAGCGATGAACCCCACCACTCCGGCATATGTGGACGATGTGTGGTACGAGTACTGCAATCTTGCTGCATGGCGGGAAATGATGGGTCGTGTCGATGCGGGCCTGCCGCCTTACGCCGATGAAGAACGCAACGCCAACACGGGCGGAACGCTTGACGGCAAAGTTACGGGGGTGCAAGAGCTGGGGACGGATGCTTCCGCTATCGGAACGAGTGCTACCGAATCGAGCGTCGCGGAAAGCGCCGATGCGTACGGCACGGGGGGTTCCTCCTGATTTTCTTGGCAACATCTTGTGGGTTTCTTCCAAAATGGTCAATATCATGTGTCTCAAAGGCGGTTTTACGGCCGCCTTTTCCATGTAATCCCACGTGAAGCGTGCTTTTTATCGTGTAGATTCGTCAGTTTAAGGGTGTATTTTTTCATTTTTAAGATGCCGTTAGGATACGATGCGTATGTGCATGTAGATATGCGCGCATGGATCGATTAGACGGGGCGTACCCTTTTACGATGCGTTTGCCGCAACGCCGCAGGCGGTGTCGCGGTCGCGCGCTTTCGTGCGTGTACGTCGCTGTATGATTGAGAAAGAATCGAACAGCTAGGAGATTATCCCCATGGCACGAAGGCCCAGTTCTTACGATTCGTTCCCCGCGAGCGAATCGTCGCGCCGCCCTCGCACCGACCGTCAGGGCGATGCGGATTTCTCGCCGAGCCCGCGCGACGTCTCATCGTATTCCCGAAGCGCTTACACCAGGGGTTCTCACGCGCGACGCGAATCCACGACGGACTCTGCGTATTCACGTCGTTCTGCTCGTGATGAGTACGCTCGTACGCGTGCGAAGAAGAGTCATAGGAAAAAGGTTCTCATCGGCGTCGCGTCTGTTCTTGCGGCGCTCGTTATCGGCGGAGGTGCTGCAGCCCTTGCCTATGTGGGCATATTGAACGGCAAGCTCACGGGTGACATCGGCGACGATCTTGCTTCCGTTTTGGATAGCAGCAAAGCGGCGAGCGACCCGTTCTACATCCTTCTCATGGGCGTCGATCGCTCTCAGGAACGAGAGGGAAGCGCCGAGTATGGAGATTCCTTCCGAAGCGACTCTATGATTCTCGCGCGCGTCGATCCCCGGGAAAAGAAAATGACGCTTATTTCTATCGTGCGCGATACGTGCGTGAACATCGATGGGTATGGGGAAAATAAAATCAACGCCGCCCATGCGCTTGGCGGTCCTGCATTGACGGTGAAGACCGTCTCCGAATTCGCGGGAGTTCCCATCTCGCATTATGCGGAAATAGACTTCGACGGATTCAAAGCTGCGGTCGATGCACTTGGGGGCGTCGATGTGGATGTTCCCATGGAGATCGACGACGAGGATGCTGGCGGCTATGTTGCTGCGGGCCCTCAGACCTTGAGCGGCGACGAGGCGCTTATCCTCTGTCGAGCTCGTCATGCCTATGATGAAATAGGAGCCGGCGATTTCTATCGTGCGGCGAACCAGCGCATGGTCATGGGTGCGGTGGCGAAAAAGTTGCTCGAATCCGATCCGGCCACCATCGCCACGACGGTCGCGTCGCTTTGCGATTATATCGACACCGATATGAACGTGACCGACATCGTAAACACGGCTGTCGCTATGAAGGGCATGGACACATCGACCGATATCTACTCAACTATGAATCCCACGATTTCTTCTTACGAAAATGGCGTGTGGTACGAATACAGCAACAACGAAGCGTGGTCTGCCATGATGAAGCGCGTCGATGCGGGAGAGTCGCCTACGGTGGACGCTTCCGACTCGGTCAATAACGGAGGCGTGACCGACGGCTCTATCGACCCCGAGGTTATCGCCCAGAACGTTTTGAGCGGTGATGGGTCGTCCAATACCGTCACAGGTTCTATTGTCGTTCGTAACGGAAGCGGTGTTAGCGGCGTTGCGGCAGACGCATCGAGTGTTCTCACGAACCGCGGCTATGATGTCTCGTCCGTCGGTGACGCCGATTCCTACGACTATACGAGTACAATCGTCGTGTATGATGATTCGGCGAATGCCGCTTCCGCGCGCACCATCGCCGAAAGCCTCGGTGCAGGGTCGGCCGTTCAGAACGACGGCACGTACCTGTTCGATGGGGATTACCTCGTTATCATCGGCTCGGACTATTAAAAGATGAGTCGGACGCTTCGTCGATTGCCCGTCAAGCGCCCGACGCCTCTCCGACGGAACTTCCCGATTCTAATCGTTAGGGTTTTGCAAGCTTTCCGTTATGTTCGCGTTGTCGTTTCAAAAGCGGCCTGCGGCTATAATCGCCACAGGCCGCTTTTTTAGAGCGAAAAGAGGAAGAAATGACTGACCAAAACACCACCACTCCTTCGGCGTCGCAGAAGCAAAGCGAACCTCCGGTCGAGCAGGTTCCCACGCCGGCTGCCGACACCTTCCAGGGCAGCACCCCTCAGGTTCCGAACGCAGGTGCCGCACCGCAGGCAGCGCCCTTCTCTCCGACGGGCGGCGCGTCGCCGCAAGCCGCCCCCATTCCCCCTGTTGGTACTGTGCCTCCTCAATCCGCTTTTGTCCCCCCGATGACAGGAGTGCCCCCTCAGCCTGGATGCGCCCCTGGCCCCCAGAATATTCCAGGGCTTCCTCTCGTCCATTTGACGGGAGGCATGAAGTTCGGATGGGCCGTCGTAGGATTTCTCATGGGGCCGGTCGCCATCCTGCTCGCTTGGCTTACGAACGCCCATAATTTTCCGGAGGCGAAAAAGGATGCGATCAAGTTCTCCTTGTTCGGCTTCCTGGCGCAGTTCCTTATCTGGTTTGTGCTCATTGCGCTCTTCGGATGCGCCACATGCGCTGCGGTGACATCTGCGGCTGCTTCGTATCCGTACTACTATTAATCGATAGAGAGCGACAAAAGGCCGGGGTTCAAGCCCCGGCCTTTTCTGTGCGCACGGGGTTTCCGCTCCTTTCGCTATAGGGTATCGGCCTTCCGCATGGGCGAAGGGCACGATGCGAAAGAGCCACGGGGCTTCCATTGACATATCGTGTTTTCTGCTCGGTGTTTCCGTATCGTTGAATCTCATTTCGTGCAGAGTGATAAACTTCCAAGCTGATATCTAAAGTATGAGAGGGCTTGCATGGACGCGGATTCGCATGCTTCGAAGCGGCGGCAGAACGGTCGTTACTGCGAAGGGGATATAGAGAAGGTATTGTTCGATCGCGAGACGATCGAGCGTCGTGTGCGCGAAATGGGCCGTCAGATTACGGTAGATTACCGAGAATGCGGGCAATGCCAAGGCGGCAAGGAAGCCCCTCGGCTTCTTATTGTGAGCGTTCTTCGCGGAGCCGCCATTTTCATGGGGGACCTTGTTCGCGAAATAGATCTACCGCTCGAGATGGACTACATGGCCGTTTCTTCCTACGGCGCATCCGTTAAAAGCTCTGGGATCGTACGCATCCTGAAAGACATTTCATCGCAGATCGAAGGAAGACACGTGCTTGTTGTTGAAGACGTGCTCGACTCGGGTCTGACGTTGAAGTATCTTCTTCATGTCCTGGAATCGCGCAATCCCGCATCCATCCAGGTTGCGACTCTACTACGCAAGGACAATCCGCGGCAGGCGGACGTTAAGTGCGCCTATGTCGGCTTTGACTGCTCGGACGACTTCATCGTCGGCTATGGCCTCGATTACGCAGAGCACTACCGAAACCTGCCTTATATCGGCATTCTGAAACCCGAGATATATCAAGGAAGATAATGAGCGAAACTCCTCAGAAAAACGAAACCAAAAATACGCCCAACCATGCGCCGAGCGCGCCTCAGCAGCCTGCTGGAGGTGGAGCGCCCGATGTTTCCGAACGTCGTGCTCCCCAGGCTCCTGCGGAGCAACCTGTAGCGCCTCGTTTCGAACAGGGGAAACCTTCTGGTCCTCAGCAAGGTCCCGCAAGACCTCAGTCTCCCTTTGCCGCGAAGGGGCGCAAAGAGGGGGAGGCCCCGTTCGGCCTCGATCCGAAGGACGCCAAGCAGCTCATGTCGAAGCCTCCGCAACGAATCAGCATCATTTCGGCCCTGCTGTTCCTTTTGGTGGCGTTTTTCGTCGGCAGCCAGATGATGAACCTCATGAATACGAAGGAAACCGACGCGCTCATTACGTCTGAGTTCGTCCAGGCCGTGGAGCAAGACCGCGTGAAGAACGTGGTTTACGATGCGGGCAATTATACGGTTTCCGGCTCGTATTACCCTGCCGCTACGGCGGGCTCGACCGCGTCCGATGCGTACAACGCCGCCATCGAGGCGCTCGACGCAAAGACCGAAAGTCTTCTTGGTCCCGGGTCCGCTCAGGTAGAGACTACCGAGCTCAGCGAACAAACGTTGGGAACGGAGCGCAAATACACCTCTACATACGTCGGCCAGGACTCCCTCATGCAGCTTTTGTCGGCCCATCCCGACATCCAATATCAGGTCAAGCTGCCCGACGGATTCATGGACGCCCTGTTGAGCCTGCTCCCCATGCTCTTGCTGGTGGGCCTCATGATCTTCTTCTTCGTTCAGATGAACAAGGCCAACAGCTCGCAGATGTCTTTCGGCAAAGCTAAGGCGAAAAAGACTGTCGAAGAGCGTCCTGATGTTCGCTTCGACGATGTGGCCGGCGAAGACGAGGCGGTAGAGGAGCTGCAAGAAATCAAGGACTTCCTGGTCAATCCCGACAAGTATCAGTCCCTCGGTGCGAAAATCCCGCGTGGTTGCCTTCTTGTAGGCCCTCCGGGCACGGGCAAGACGCTGCTCGCACGCGCTGTTGCGGGCGAGGCCAACGTTCCGTTCTTCAGCATCTCCGGCTCTGAGTTCGTCGAGATGTTTGTCGGTGTGGGCGCGAGCCGTGTTCGCAGCCTGTTCGAGCAGGCGAAAGAGGCGGCACCGTCCATCATCTTCATCGACGAGATCGACGCCGTCGGTCGTCAGCGTGGTACGGGCCTCGGCGGCGGCCATGATGAACGTGAGCAAACCCTTAACCAGCTGCTTGTTGAAATGGATGGTTTCGAGAAGAACGATGCCGTGGTGCTTATTGCCGCAACGAACCGTGTCGACGTCTTGGACCCCGCGTTGCTTCGTCCTGGTCGTTTCGACCGTCAGATCGTGGTGGATGCTCCGGACGTGCGCGGCCGTGAAAAGATTCTCCAGGTCCACGCGAAGAACAAGCCGATCGGCCCTGATGTCGACCTTCCCCGCATCGCCAAGCTGACGAGCGGCATGACCGGTGCCGATTTGATGAACCTTATGAACGAGGCGGCGCTTCTTACGGCCCGTCGCAACAAGTCCCAGATTGGCATGGCAGAAGTCAACGAGTCCATGGAGCGCCTGATGGCTGGCCCCGAACGCAAGAATCGCGTTATGAACGATAAGACGCGTCGCGTCATTGCGTACCACGAGTCGGGACATGCGCTTGTAGGTCACCTGCTTCCCAACGCCGACCCCGTGCATAAAATCACCATCGTTCCGCGCGGTATGGCTTTGGGTTACACCATGTCTATTCCCGACGAAGATAAGTTCCTGGTAAGCCGCAACGAAATGTACGACGATCTTGCCGTATTCCTGGGCGGCCGGGTGGCGGAAGAGATTTTCTGCGGAGATATTACCACCGGTGCTTCGAATGACCTCGAGCGCGCTACCAAGCAGGCTCGCAAGATGGTCACGAGCTACGGCATGTCCGATGCACTTGGCCAGCAGACTTTCGGCCAGCCGAACCACGAAGTTTTCTTGGGCCGAGACATGGGCAACACGCAGGATTATTCTCCGGAAACCGCCCAGCGCATCGATGAAGAAGTCGCGCGTCTCATGAAGCAGGCCCACGACACGGCCTACGCCATCCTTTCCGAGCGCAAGGAGCAGATGGAGCTGATGGCGCACGTCCTCATGGAACGTGAAACCGTCGACGGCGAAGCATGCGAAGCACTGCTCGAAAACAGGTGGGAAGAATATCTTGTTAAAGAGCAGGAGGAAAACCGTCTTCGCGCTGAAGCGGAAGAGGCCGCCAAAGCCGAGGCTGCTGCAAAGCTTGCCGCCGAAGCCGCTGCAGCGCAGACGCGTGGCTCAGGATTGACGACGGCTTCTGCGGTTGCTTTCGAACAGGGCGATGTGGTTTTGACGGGCGATTTGCCCAAGGCACCTACGGTGTATGATTCCGTCGACGATTCCGACCCCAAGACGCGTCAGGCTCGTGACCGGTCGGAACACGCAGATGCCGATGACGCTTCATAAAGGAAGGACCGCAGCTTAATGATGTGGCAATGCTCTTCATACAGCTTTGACTCCAGGATGCCCATTGTCATGGGCATCCTTAACGTCACTCCCGATTCGTTTTCTGACGGAGGACGGCATAATGACTTCGATTCCGCCTTGGCGCATGCTCGCGCGATGCTCGAAGCGGGTGCCAAGATTATCGATGTAGGCGGGGAGTCCACTCGTCCGGGTTCTGCTGCCGTATCCGTGGAAGAAGAACTTTCGCGCACTGTTGATGTTGTGCGCGCTTTGGCAGAAGAGGGCGTATGCGTCAGCATCGATACGCGCCATGCCGAAGTCGCACGCGCCTGCGTGGAGGCCGGTGCCTCCATCATCAACGACGTTTCGGGGTTTCGCGATCCCGCTATGGTCGAGGTGGCTGCATCATGCGATGCAGGCTGCGTGATTATGCATATGAAGGGCGAGCCTGCGACCATGCAGGAGAACCCGACGTATGATGATGTAGTGGCGGAAGTGAAAGAATATCTTGCCGTCCAGGCAGCCATGCTTGAAGCGGCCGGCGTTTCTCGCGGGCGCATATGCCTCGATCCGGGCCCCGGCTTCGGCAAGACGCCCTCGCAGACTCTCGAGCTTATGCGCAATTTCCACGAGTTCTCTCGTCTGGGGTATCCCACCATGTGCGCCGTATCGCGCAAGCGCTATATCGGAGAGGCGTACGGAATCGCTGATGCCGGCGATCGCGATATCGCCTCTGCCGCCGAAGCTCTTATGGCGTGCGAGCTGGGCGCATCGGTGGTGCGTGCCCACAATGTTGAGGAGACGATGAAATCGCTTGCCGACCTGAGGCCTTACGCCCTGATCGCGCTCGGTTCGAATGTCGCGCTTGTTGCGAATCCGGGCGAAGAGACGGAAGGCAAGATAGCCAATCTCCAGCAGGCCATCACGGGGCTATGCTCCATTCCCGATACGCAGATCATAGACATATCGAGCTTTTACGAAAGCGAGCCCGCATACTACGAAGACCAGGACACCTTCGTCAACGCCATGGTGCTTGTGCGCACGGGCGTTCCGCCGAAAGAGCTCCTGCAATACTTGCACGCTATCGAAAACAGCCTTGGTCGTGTGCGGGAGATTCCTAACGGGCCCCGCACGCTCGATCTCGATATTGTTGACTACCAAATGTATGTGGTCGACAAGGAGGAGCTCACGCTGCCGCATCCACGTGTCATGGAGCGCGATTTCGTGGTGAAGCCGCTGCTCGAGCTTTTGCCGGGACACGTGCTTGCCGATGGCACAGAGGTTGTTTTGGGCGATGCTCTCTGTGGTGAGGCCCATGCAATTTAGCATTACGACGAAAGATATCACGGAGTCCACGAACGACGACGCGTGGGAGCTTGCAAGGCAAGGAGCCCCTACGGGCACGGTGGTGACGGCGCGCAGACAGCGCGCCGGCCGCGGGCAATGGGGGCGCGTGTGGATGAGCCCCGAAGGCGGCCTGTACTTCTCGCTGATTATGCGGCCGAACACTCCCGAGCGGCAATGGCCTGCCTATAGCCGCCTTTTCGCAGAGGCCGTCGCTTCTGTGTTGCGCGAAGAATGCAGCGTGAGCGATAAGGAAATTCGCGTGAAGGCTCCCAATGATGTCATTTGCGACCAAGGGAAGCTTTGCGGTATATCGCTCGAATCCCGAAGCGGCGTAATTGTGGTAGGCGTTGGCGTGAACGTATTTCATTCGGATCGTCCTATTCTGACTGACGGCCGCAACGAGCCCGCGTATGTATGCGACGTCGCCGAGGATTACATCGCTCCCTCGTATCGGGCTATCGACGACTTGCTGCAGCGTATCCTGAATGCCTTTGCGGTTGTTGTGGAAGCTCCCCTGAGGTAGCTTTTCGCAAGCCGCACGCGTCGTTACAATAAATTGTTTGCGTTTAAGCGATGGTTGTGACGGCGAAAAGGCGGTTCGAGCATATGAATCATACAATCGAAGAGAAAAACGGCGCACCCGAAGAGGTTTCTGGCTCCTCGTCGGGTGCGCCGTTGCATCATGGCGCGAAAGCGGACAAACAGAATGCGGTATCCGATCGCGTGAACAGGATGGGCACGGGCAGCATTCCCAAGCTTGTCGTGGAGTTCGCTATCCCCGCCATCTTGGGCATGGTGGTGAACGGCGCGTACAATCTCATTGACTCGGTCTTTCTGGGCCATGGCGCCGGCGAGATGGGCTTGTCGGCCATTACCGTCGCCTCTCCCACTATGACCATATTCCTTGCACTCGCGATGCTTATCGGCGCAGGCGGCAATGCTCTTTGCGCCCTTCGCCTCGGCGAAGGGAAGCACGACGAGGCTGAGCATATTTTGGGCAATACGGCAACACTGGGCGTCATCGTGAGCGTGGCGCTTGCGGTGTTGGCGCACATCCCCTTTGTCGTGGAGCCGCTGCTGAACCTTTCTTCCGCTACTGAAGCGGTTCGCCCTTACGCGCGCGAGTTCATCCAGATTATCAGCCTGGGATGCGTATTCCAGGTGGTCGGCATGGGCTTGAATAACTTCATCCGCACGACGGGGGCCCCGAACCGAGCCCTGGTCACGATGCTTATCGGCGCGGTGGGCTGTACGATTTTCAACGCTATATTCGTGCTGTGGTTCGGCTGGGGCGTTGCGGGCAGCGCATGGGCAACTGTGTGCGGCCAAGCGGTCAGCTGTGCGACGGTTATTTGGTATTTCACAAAAACGCCCGGCGTTCCTTTGCGTTTGCGCCGTCGTTATTTCCCCGTCAAGGCGAAGCTGACGCGCAGCATTCTCTCTCTGGGTGCGGCATCGTTCTCCGTGCAGGCGGCAGGTGCCATCGTCGGTTTTCTCATCAATTTCATGCTGGTCAAATACGGCGCTCTCGACCCTATCGGTGCGGATAATGCGCTTGCTTCGGTCGGCGTGGTGCAGCGTATCGGCATGTTTGTCATCCTTCCTTTGATCGGTGTCTCCATAGCCATCCAGCCCTTGCTTGGCTTCAACTACGGCGCAAAGCTGTGGAATCGGGTGAAGACCACGCTTAACGTGGGCGTTGTGGGCGCGACGGTCATGGGTACGGTCATGTGGGTGCTCATCATGGCGTTTGCTCCGCAAATCGTGGGCTTCTTTGGCATCAAAGATCCCGTGCTCGTCGATTTCACGGCGTTTGCGTTGCGCGTGGATTTGATTTTCCTCCCCTTGATCGGCTTCCAGGTGGTTGGGTCGAATTACTTCCAGGCAACGGGCCAGCCCATGAAGAGCATCATTTTGTCGCTGACTCGTCAGATTTTGTTCCTGGTGCCGTTGCTGTTCCTGCTTCCCGAAGTGCTTCCTTCCATCGCCCCGATGCTCGACTCTTTGGACGCGGTGTATTTCGCCGTTCCCATCGCTGACGTTATCGCTGCGGTCACGGTGCTTGTTTTCGTTATCGTGGAACTTCGCAAGCTGAGGGGTCGTGCGCTGGACTCGAAAGGGGAGAGGGCCTATGCCTAAAAGCGAATCGGAAGCAGCGGCCGCATCGGCGCCGGATAAGGGTTCCTGCATCGACGTGCTTCCCAAGCTTGAACTACGCCATGTAAGCCAGCGCTACACGGGGGCCCGCGGGGAGACGCTTGCGCTCGATGGCATGGATTTGCGTGTCGCTCCCGGCGAATCCGTGGCGATTCTCGGCCCTTCAGGATGCGGCAAGTCGACGAGCCTTCTTGTGGCATGCGGCCTGCAACACCCTACCGACGGAAGCGTCCTCGTCGATGGCGAGGCCGTGAAATCTCCGCGCCTTGAAACAGCGTTGATTCTGCAAGATTTCGGCTTGATGCCGTGGAAGACGGTCGAGCAGAATGCCGCTTTGGGCCTGCAGGTGCGCCGTCTTCCGAAGAAGGAGCGCATGGAACGTGCCCATGACGCCCTTCGCCGTGTGGGATTGGGCGATTTTTTCAAATCATACCCTGCCGAATTGTCTGGAGGCATGCGGCAACGCCTAGCCATGGCTCGGGCTCTTGCGTGCGATATTGATCTTCTGCTCATGGACGAGCCTCTGTCGGCGCTCGATGCGCTTCTGCGCGAGGAGATGCAGAACATGCTGAAGCATTGTTGGGTCGATCAGGGCTACGCGCAGGTGCTGGTGACACATTCGATTGAGGAGGCGGTCTTTCTCGGGCAGCGCGTTGTCGTCATGTCTGCTCGTCCTGGGAAAATTGTCTACGAGCTTGCAAACGAGGAGATGGTCGATTCCTCATGGCGCGATGATCCGCTGTATTTCGAACGTTGCCGTCTTCTTCGCGATGTCCTTCGTTCGAAGGAAGGAGCCTTCGATGCGTAAAGAATGCGCTCGTAAAGCGCTCGGCTACGTTCTCGCCGTTGTTTTCATCCTCGCAGGCTGGGAGTTTACGGCCCTTGCCGTGAACAATGCCGCCTTGCCGGGTCCCTTCGAGGCCGTTCCTATGGTGGGGCTGTACTTCGACGACCTGTGGCCGGCGTTTCTGGTGAGCTTGTACCGTGTGGTTGCCGCAATGCTGATCGGTACGGTGCTTGCTATTCCTTTGGGCCTGGTCTGCGGCCGTTCGCCGCGTGTGGATGCGGTGTTCGCGCCCATTTTGTATTTCCTCTATCCGCTTCCGAAGGTCGTGTTGCTTCCTGTGCTGGTGGTCCTCATGGGCCTTGCCGACGCTCCGAAAATCGCGCTTATTGCCCTGACCATCTTCTTCCAGGTCTTGGTAACGGTGCGCGATGCGGCGCAAAGCGTGCCCGAAGAAAGCGTTGTATCCATGCGCTCGCTCGGCGCGGGGCGGCTCGACGTGTATCGCCACGTCATCGTGCCGGCTACGCTCCCGGAGCTTTTTACTGCTCTGCGTATTTCAAGCGGAACCGCAGTTGCCATCTTGTTTTTCGCGGAAAGCCTCGCCGGCTCCACAGGCCTGGGATATTTTATCGTTGACGCATGGGCGCTGCTTGCATATCCGAAGATGTTCGCAGGCATTATTGCCATGGCGTTGCTCGGGGTGATCTTGTACGAATTGTTCGATGTCGCAGAGCGCCGCTTGACGCGTTGGCGCCATGCGAGAAGCTAAGCGCTCAACGTCCCGGAATATTCGATTCGAAGCAAGACGGCGTTCAAGAGCTTCTTCGACGAGCCTAGATTGCGAGCTGCTTTACTTGTGCGATTTGGATTTCACTTCGCTCATGGGCCTTACATTGGTGTGGGTGAGGCCGAAGGCAAGTCGGTCGATAAGCGCCGCATATGCCTTCGGCTCTGCGAGTTTCTCTCCGAAAACCATGATTTCGAAAAGGCCTCCGTCTTTGAATCCGCATCCTGAGGGCTTGAACCCGTTGTTGAGGTAGAACGCCCGCCTTGCCGAGCGCTTCTCGTTGTCGTTTGCGCGCGGATCGCGGGCCTCGATATCAAGTGCGATGGTCTTTCCCGGATAGCGCTGCTTCAAATCGTCGAGAATCTTGGTCCCATAGCCTTTCCCCCGTTGCCCGTCGGCCACGGCGATGTAATACAGGTAGACCGCATCCTCCGTTGCGAGCAGACATGCAAACCCGCAGAAAATATCTTCGTCGTAATATGCGACGATTTCCATCCCGTTCATATTCGAACGAAGCTTCAAAGACCAGAACGGCACGCGTTGCTCGATGGGAAATGCTGTTTCGTAGAGACGTTTGACGTTGCGCGTCGTGCCGCCGAGCATGGGTACTTTCTTCATAGTGAGCATATTGCTTCTCCTATCATGCATTCCGTTTGCTGAAAGTGCGGGTCGTTTGGGATTCAGTTCGATGTATGGCCGGCGTCGGGGTGGTGAGACTTGAAGCCCTTCGTCTTGCGATGGCATTGCCGTTTCTCGGCGCCGATGCGAATCATGAGCGCGAAGGCGAAGATGAGCGACGCGAGCGTGCAAAGCACCGGGAGCGAGAAGGCGGCATCGAAGCCCGATGCCTCGACGGCGCATCCCGCGAAAAACGCTCCTGACGATACGCCTACGCTTGTGGCGGTATTGAGCCAGGAGAACATCTCGGCCTGGCGCTCTTCGGGTGCGAGCGAACCGCTGAGCTGGTAATACAGGTTGTCGCAGGGTGCGCCTGCCATGCCTATGGCAAACATGACGACGCACATAGATGCTATCCCCTCGGCGAGAGGGGTCAGAATCGTGGTTGCAAGGAAGACGGCGGCAAAAAGAGGGAGCTGTTTGTGAATCGCAATGGTTCTCGGTTCTGGCTGGAAGCGATTGAACAGCACGACGCCAAACGCTGCGCCTACTGACCATGCGGAAATGGCGATCGAGCCGAGCAATGCCGTGCCCTGATTCGAATAGAAGAGGGGGATAAGTGCCTCGAGCCAGCCCGAATAGCACATTTTCCCTAGGCAGACGAGGAGCAGCAGTCCTATCGCCAGGGTGAGTAATCGCGGTCGAGGAAGCGCCGTCGTCGAATCTCCACGGGATAGGGCGCGTTTTCTATTGCGTGCCGCGTGGGTTTTGACGGGGGTCAGCATGGAGAGGGAAAGGGAGCCCACGGTGCAGCCGACCGTGGCCGCGATAAGCCCCCATTCGGGAATTCCGGCGGCAATGAACAAGCTGGCGAGTAGCGGCCCCATGACATAGATTAGATCAACGATAAGAACTTCGAAATTGTAAGCCGTTGAAACGAGTCCGATATCGAGCATAACGGGCCACAGCGATCGGGTGACGCCCGCGATGGGGGGAGTAAGCGCCCCGGCCGCGAATGAGCAGGCAACAACGGCTAACGGATGAATCTCGGCCATAACGCCTCCCACGAGGCCGAGGATGGCGACAAGTTCGGCCACGCCGAGGATTCTCAGGGCAAGAGGGCCGCGTCCTTTGTCTACAAGTCGTCCGAATACGGGTCCGAAGCATGCGACGCCCGCGGTGAATGCCGCCGTTGCCATGCCAGACGCCGCAGCGCCGTAATGGACGCTGACGAAGAGCACCAGTATGAGCGTAACGATCCCCATAGGGAGTCGTGCGAGCGTCATGGACACGATGATGCTCGGAACGTGCCTAGTGGACAAGAAAGCCCGATATCCCGTTTCCTGCATTGCGTTCCCTTCGGCGTGTTGGCTGGCGCGGTCAGTCGCGCTTTCCCGTGGCGCAATGCATTATAGAAAGACGGGCGTCGCCGTTCATCGCAAGAAGAAGAGTATTCAGGCAATTTTCAGCGCGGTGACGAGGCTGAGCTACATCACATGCTCGTGGATGCTGGGAAGGGCAACGATGAAGCACGCGCCGCCTTCGGCGCGGTTGAATGCCTCGATGGTTCCATCATGCGCGTCGACGATACTCTTTGCAATGGCGAGGCCAAGCCCTGTGCCTCCGGTGTTGCGCGCGCGGGAATTGTCGCCGCGGTAGAACCGTGTGAATAAAAGCTTGGGATCGACGTTGCCGAATCCAGGCCCGTCGTCGAGCACGCTCACAATCGATTGCTCCGCGAGGCCTTCCAGTTTGATCGTGACGTGGCCGCCTTCTCTGATGAACCGGCAGGCGTTGGCAACAAGGTTGTAGACGACTTGCTGCAGGCGCTCTCGGACGCCGAGGACGTCGGGGGCTTCTCCGACAATCTCTATTGTGCCGCCGCGCTCTTCGACAAGGGGGAAAAGGGCGTCGGCCACATCTTCGGCGATGGCATGAAGGTTCACGCGCTGCATCATAACCTGGTCTGTCCCTTCTTCGATATGCTGAAGGGTGAGCAGTTCGTTCGCCATATGGGAAAGGCGCTCGGATTCGCTGATGATGGTGTGGCAGAAGCGTTCCCGCAAGGCTTGCGGCATATCGGGGTCCATGAGCGTCTCGGCGTTGCCGCGGATCGCCGTCAACGGCGTGCGCAGCTCGTGCGCGACATCGCTGATGAATTGAGTCTGGCGCTTCTGCTGCACGGCGAGGTCGCTCATCTTGGTTTTCGTCTGCTCGCTCAAAGCGGCGAAGTCTTGAGCGAGCAGGTCGGATTCGTGCATCTTTCCATCAGGTGCTATGACAACGCTTGCATCGCCGTCAAGAAGAGCTTCGGCGTTCCTGTGGAGCGAGGCGAGGGGGTCTGCCATGTAATGGCCGATGACGAGACTTACGATGAAGGCGAATGTAGTGCCGGCGAACATCAGCCAGATAAGCAGCCCCAGGTGCTCGAAGCCTACAAGCGCCACGGCAATAAGCATGGCAAGAGCGCCTGCCAAGGCGAAGATTCCCGTGAGGATGGAGAAATATGTCTGGAGGCGTTTCACTCGATATTACGCACGCAGGCGGTATCCGTATCCGCGCACGGTCTCTATGATGGCGGGGTCGAACCCGGCGGCGGAAAGCTTGTCGCGCAGGCGTTTGATATGGGTATCGACCGTCTTCGTTTCCGTGATGTACTCCCAGCCCCAGGCTTCACGCAGCAAGTCCTCGCGCGTGACGACCTTGCCAGCGTCCTTCATAAGGGCGGCGAGCAGTTCGAATTCGCGCGGGGTCAGGTCGATGGGGCCGTTTTCGCCCGTTGCCGTATGGCGGTCTTCGTCGAGCGTGATGCCAGACGCAGTGAGCGCGGTGGATTCCTGCTGGGCATCCATGGAGCCGCGGCGCAAAAGCGCACGCACGCGCGCGATGAGCTCGCGCACGCCGAACGGCTTGGCGAGGTAATCATCGCCTCCGATTTCGAGGCCGACGACCTTATCGAGCTCGGTGTCTCGGGCCGAAAGGAACAGAACGGGGGCGTTCGTCTTGCTGCGCAGGCGGCGGCAAAGCTCATAGCCGTCCATGCCCGGGAGCATGATGTCGAGAACGAACAGGTCGTAATGTTTATGCATGGCGGCCTGAAGGCCCTCTTCGCCGTTCGAGGCCACGTCGACCTTGAAGCCTTCTTTCATAAGGCTGTAGGAAACGAAGTCGGTGATGGATTGCTCGTCGTCTACGACAAGGATGGATTCTGCTTCTTCGTTCATGTCGTTCCTTTCGTCGAGGCAGCCTGGGTGTCTCGTCGTGCTGCGGGAATCGATGCTTTTGCGTCGGCTCGGTGGGTTTTATCATATCATGCATGAGAAACGATGCCGCTCTGTAGCGCAAGAGTTGCCTTTGCGTTGCACACGCGTTGACGAATGTTAAGTTTTCAACGACATCTCTTGATTGGTATGACGCTGCGTGTCACGGGCGCGATATGGCGGAAAGCACGATGTCGATTGCTTCTTGCTTGGAGTGGATGCCCAATTTTGCGTAAATGCGCTTTGTGTATCCCTTGACCGTGTTGCGAGCGAGGTACAGTTCATTGCATATGAACGATACGTCACGCCCGCGTGCAAGGAGAGACAAAATCTCGGTTTCTCTCTTCGTCAATCCGTGTTTTTTTGCAATAAGCTCACAGGCGATATTGTACTCTCGCTCGGAGTTGCCGTCGAACGCTGCCGCTCGTAGCAGGGCGTTCTCTTCGTCGTGTTTTTCGATTTCGCTTTGTTGCTCTTCGATGATGCGCTCGTAGGAGCGACAGCGGTTTTCAAGCTCAATGCGGGAGGCGTTTGTTCTCCACGTTCGAGCGATGAAGGCCGTCGCGCCGATTGCGCAGGCGAGCCATGCCAGTTCTCGTATGGCAACGCCGTTGCCGCCTGCAGCCCCGAGTGTGCTGGGGAGATAGAGGCCGAAGAAAAACAGCAGATGCGATATTGCGTAAGCGCTTGCTATGCACGCTATGGCCGCGCGCGGCATGGCGGAAAGACGGTCGATGAACAGAGAAAAGAGCAAAAGTCCCGTTATTTGGAAAAAGGCGGAAAAGAGTAACACGGTTGCGCTGCCGGACAACAGGCATGCAACGGCAGATGCTGCTACGACCCATTCGGAAACGGCTCCGTAATCGCGGCGTCTGCTGGTTACCACCCAAGCGATAAAGCAGAGGGCTCCGATGGGGGCTCCGATGGCGGAAGCGACTTCCGAGGCTGCTTCTCCCTCTGCGCCGCGAGAGAGGGCTATAAGCGCGCCGTAGGCCAGGGATGCGATTAGGTATCCTGCGCAGGGGGCGAGCCATTCTGTTTTTCCGAGGCTCAAAAAGCTTTTGGCTGAAGACTCCGCTCCTCCGCTTTCCGAAAAAAGACTGCTTGAATCAACGCGCAAAGCGCATATCGCCGATGTCGCGGTCAGGACGCATGCGGGGATGACGCCCGCGTCGAAGAAGATGGAAAAGCCTAGAAAAAGGCATTCGCCTGCTAAGGCTTGCCACCCTTGGACGATGGCCTGATGACGTTCCGTGAATTCGGTCAGAAGGGCGAACCAAAACATCATAGTGGGGGCAAGTCCCATTCCGCAAAGAACACCTGCAAGGGCGGGCGTTTCTGCATTGTTGCCAAGAATGGCGGGTGCACACAGACCGCAGAAAAGCCCCATGTATCCTATTGCCACACTTGCCATGTCGATTCTTCTTGGGGCCTTAAATGCGAGGATCGCTATGGCTATGAGCGAGAGACACTTCGCTGGTAGAGCGTACGTATTGTAAGTTCGCAGCCATTCCGTGGATGCCCAGGGTGCAAGCGCGTCGGGGAAAAAGCAAATGACATTTACGCAGCAAAGCATCGAAAAACCCATGATGATGCGGACATGGTTGCCGTTCATTTTTTGCTGCCTCTCGTTTCTGCGCGTTCCTACTTCGTCTGCAAGGCTATCACAGCGATGCTTTGTGCGGTGCTTGCGTTATGTGTCCAAGGTCAAAACCCCACCATAGGGGTCTAGTGTCAAATGCCTGATAAAACCATGATTTTTTTTCGTACGAAACGATACCGTCCCTCGGGGCTGTCATCAGGAGGAGGAAAGTTCATGGCCGTTTCAAGAAGAGGATTCGTTGGAGCTGCTCTTGCGGGCGCGTTTGCTGCATGCGGGCTTGCGGCGTGCTCGCCGTCGACATCCGGCAGTGGAAAGGAGCCTGCGTCGAACGATGCTTCTGATTGGAAGTCAAGACTCGATGTCATGCTTTCGAGCGCGTTGCCCGGCAACACGTCCGAAGATGTGGATGTGCAGGAAACCCAGGATTTCGATGTCGTGGTTGTGGGCGCTGGATGCTCGGGGACCAACACCGCTGTGCGCGCTGCGCAGGCGGGGCTCAGGGTCGCCCTTGTGGAGAAAACTTCTCATCTCGGCGGTGCAAGCCTGAAATCATGGGCTCCGTCTGTTCCGAACAGCTCTTTTGCAAAGGCGGCTGGTGTGACCACCGATACGGAGCCGATTATTCAAAACTGGATTGCCGATTCGCATTGGCGCGTGAACGCGGCCGCGATTCGTCAGCTGGTTAATTCTTCATCGGCTGCTGTCGACTGGATGGCCGAGCACGGGTGGAATTTCACCTATCTCGGCATGGGGGCCGACATTACCGCGCTTCCCGAATACGACGAGCGCGGGCCACTTTTTGACGCCATGGTGGAAGAATTCGTCAAGCCCGAAGGAGCGGTGTTCTTCGAAACCACTGCAAAGCGTTTGGTTAAAAACGAAGACGGCTCGATCGGCGGTGTAGTGGTCGTCGATAATGAAGGCCGCGGTGTGCAGTTGAACGCGCGCGCCGTGGTTATTGCGACGGGTGGCTACGGGGCAAATGCGGCCATGGTAAAGGCGGCTTTTGGTTTTGAGGGCGTGTTTGCAGGCTTGCCTCAGAACATTGGAGAAGGCCTCGAGATGGCATGGCATGCAGGCGCGTGCAAGCCTCAAAACTTCGGCGGTCAAATGCTGCATCAGACGCTGGCGCGCGCAACCGATTCTTTGTTGTCGTCGTTCGATGATTTTCCCGCCAAGTATCCCATGATTCTTTCATATGTGGCCAATGTGCTCAATGTGGGACCGACGGGCGAGCGTTTCCGTAGCGAGTCGCTCGTACTTGATGCGGTTCCTGCCGCCAATTCGAGCGCCTATCAAGGGTCGTTCCATTACGTGATCGTGTCGAAATCTATGATGGATATGCTTGAAGCACGGGGCCTTGCCGGTTTGGGCGTTGATTACTCGCCTGGTCTGCCTCCTGAGTACAAGCCCGTTTACGATCTGGATACGCCCTGGGAGAACATCACGGACGTGTTCGAGCGCATGGTAGAGGACGGAAAAGGGTACAAGGGCGACACTGCCGAAGATTTGGCGCGTGCCGCAGGAATGGACGCCGAGATTTTTGCCGCCCAGCTGGCATCCTATGACGCCTCCTGCGAAGCGGGGGTCGACGAACAGTACGGCAAGCCTGCGGCATATCTGAAGAAGCTCGGCGAGGGGCCGTACTACGCGATTATCGCCGAAGAAAACAACCTCTGTTCGTGGGGAGGGTTGCTTGTAAACACCGACTATCAAGTGCTCGACGATGCGAAATTGCCGATTAAAGGCTTGTACGCAGTCGGAAATGAAGCAGGTGGAAACTTGTACAACGACACCTATGTCGGATTTGGCTATGGCATGGCTAACACGATTACGTCGGGATATTTGTGCGGCACGAAGCTCGGGGAGGCCCTGTCGTAGGACGGCAGGTTTTCGAAATTGCCTTCTTACCGCAATTCGCTTTGATCTTTGTGCTACCGTCGTGCTGGATTCGTCCAACACGACGGTTTTTTTATCGGGCTTGCGCATTGCGTCTCAGAGCGATTTCGCGGGGTGGGGTTTCGCATGCCCTTGCATTGCTTGGCCGCTTTTCGTTCTGCGACGCCGATTCTGGAGAGGATGGGGGCGTTCGTCAAAGTTTCGCTTGCGAAACGCCGATGGCGAGTAGAATGGGCGTCATTCGTTAATCTCCATCGAGCAGGAAAGGAAGGGCCCGACGTGTTGTCAGACATTGAAATTGCCCAGTCCGTAACCCCCGAGCATATTTCCGCCATTGCGGACCGTGCCGGCGTCCCCGAAAAGTATCTTGAGATGTACGGCTCATACAAGGCCAAGGTAGATTACAACTTGCTGCTCGATGAAAAGCACGAGCCTGGCAAGCTTATCCTTGTGACCGCCATCAATCCCACGCCTGCAGGCGAAGGCAAAACCACTACGACGGTCGGCCTGGCCGACGGCATGCGCAAAATTGGCAAGAACGTGGTCGTCGCCCTGCGCGAGCCTTCTCTTGGTCCCGTGTTCGGCATCAAGGGCGGCGCTGCCGGCGGCGGCTGGGCCCAGGTCGTTCCCATGGAGGATATCAACCTTCACTTCACGGGAGACTTCCACGCTATCGGTGCCGCCAACAATCTGCTTGCCGCTATGATCGACAATCACATCCACCAGGGTAACGAGCTTGGGTTCGACGTGCGCAAGATTACCTGGAAGCGCGCCGTCGACATGAACGACCGTCAGCTGCGCAATATCGTCTGCGGCATGGGCGGAAAAGCCCACGGCGTGCCGCGTGAGGATGGCTTCGACATCACGGTTGCCTCCGAAATCATGGCCATCTTCTGCCTGGCCACCAGCATCACCGACCTCAAGGAGCGCCTCGCACGCATCGTGGTCGGCTATACGCGCGATGATCAGCCTATCACTGCTGGTCAGCTGAACGCCGAAGGCGCTATGACCGCATTGCTCAAAGACGCTTTGAAGCCCAATCTCGTGCAGACGCTCGAAGGAACCCCCGCATTCGTGCATGGCGGCCCCTTCGCAAACATCGCTCACGGCTGTAACTCCATCATGGCGACTCGCATGGCTATGGCTTTGGGCGATTACTGCATCACTGAGGCCGGCTTCGGCGCGGACCTTGGCGCCGAGAAGTTCCTCGACATCAAATGCCGCCTTGCGGATTTGAAGCCCGATGCCGTCGTCGTCGTTGCTACCGTTCGTGCGCTTAAGAATCATGGCGGCGTTGCCAAGGCCGACCTCAACGAGGAGAATCTCGAAGCCCTCGAAGCCGGTCTTCCCAACTTGCTGCAGCATGTGGAAAACATCACGAAGGTCTACAAGCTTCCCTGCGTCGTTGCCATCAACGCGTTCCCGACCGATACTAAGGCAGAGCTCGACCTGGTCGAGGCCAAGTGCAAAGAGCTCGGCGTCAACGTGGCCCTGTCCGAGGTGTGGGCGAAAGGTGGCGAAGGCGGCATGGCTTTGGCGGAAGAGGTCGTGCGTCTGTGCGAAGAGCCGAACGATTTCAGCTTCGCTTACGAGGACGACTTGTCGATCGTCGAGAAGATCGAGGCCATCGCTCAGCGTGTCTACCATGCCGACGGCGTTGATTTTACGCCTGCCGCAAAAAAAGAGATTGCGCAGCTCGAGGCCCTCGGCTTCGCTCATATGCCTGTCTGCATGGCGAAGACCCAGTACAGCTTCTCCGATGACCAGACAAAGCTCGGCGCTCCGCGCGGTTTCCGCATCACGGTGCGCAAGGCGAAGGTTTCGGCCGGTGCTGGCTTCATCGTCGCTTTGACGGGCGATATCATGACCATGCCCGGTCTTCCCAAGCGTCCCGCCGCCGAGAGGATCGATGTGGACGAAACGGGCAAGATTTCCGGCCTGTTCTAAGAGGAATCGTCCGTTTGGGCGAATAACGTGTAAAGTGTGGTGCGCCGGCTGAAGAGCCGGCGCACTGTTTTATTCTTGCCGACGGTCGGCGGTGTTGCCGGCCATTGATAGCTGAGTATTTTGATTTTTCGCAGAGGAGTCTCGGTGATAGATACGAAATTCACGGACGATCTTGCAAGCAAGACGCCTGTTCCGGGCGGCGGTGGGGCATCGGCTTATGCCGGCGCGCTTGCAGCGGCGCTTGGTTCCATGGTCGCCAACCTCACGATCGGCAAACCCAAATTCGCCGACCGCGAGCAGGCCCTTCAAGAAACCCTTGCTGGGCTCAACGCTTATCGCGGTGAGCTGATCTCTTTGATCGACGGCGACGCTGAAGCGTTTTCGAAGCTTGCCGCATGCTGGAAGATGCCGAAGGACACGGAGGAAGAGAAAGCGCGCCGCTCACGTGCGGAGCAGGAAGCTCTGCGCGCCGCATGCGAAGTCCCGCTTTCCATCATGCGCGTGTGCGCCCAGGTCGTCGAAGCGGACGAATACCTCGTGTTCAACTCGACGAAGCTTGCCCTGTCCGATGTGGGCGCTTCTGCGGTGCTTGCGAAAGCGGCGCTTGAGGCCGCGTCATTGAACGTGTTCATCAATACGGGTCTTATGGAAGACGGCGTCAAGGCTCTTGCATACGAAAAAGAAGCGAACGGACTGATTGAGAAAACCGCTGCCGCGGCCGACAAAGTGCATGCTGCGGTGCGCGAAAGCATCGTCCGGGTGAGATAAGTTCGTAGAAACTGGGTGTAGAGGAGAGAAAGAATGCCTCGAATTCTTGCAGGCAAGCCGATTGTCGATGCATTGAAGGAGGACGGCTTGAAGCGCGTTGCCGTGCTGAAGGATCGCGGCATCGACCCTGTGTTGGCCATTGTTCGTGTCGGGTCTCGTCCGGACGATTTGTCCTATGAAAGAACCGCCATCAAGAGGGCGGAAGCTTTAGGCATCGGCGTTCGTTTGTTTCAGCTCGATGAGAATGCCGGCCAGGAAGCGCTAATGAAAGCCATTTGCGAGATAAATGCTGATCAGGATATTCACGGATGCTTGATGTTTCGCCCGCTTCCGGCAGGCTATGACGAAGAGGCAGCGTGCGAAGCGCTCGACCCGCGCAAAGACGTCGACGGCATCGGCTGTACGGCGCTTGCTCGCGTGTTCACGGGCCGCGGCGAGGGCTTTGCACCGTGTACGGCTGCGGCATGCTTGGAGATGCTCGACGGATACGGCATAGACCCGACGGGCAAAAGCGTCGTTGTCGTAGGTCGCAGCCTGGTGGCCGGGCGTCCGGTTTCCATGATGCTGCTTGAACGCAATGCCACTGTGACGGTGTGTCATTCGCGCACGGAGAATCTGCCTGCCGTGGTGAAGGCTGCCGATATTGTGGTGCTGGCTACGGGCCGTGCCAGGGCATATGACGAAGCGTATTTCTCATCTGGGCAGATCGTGCTCGACGTGGGCATCAACATGGATGAAGATGGGAATTTGTGCGGCGATGCCGATTTCGGCTCCGCGGAGGCTGCCCTCGGCGACGAGGGGGCTATCACGCCGGTTCCTCGCGGCATCGGCGGCGTGACCACGAGCGTGCTGATGAAGCATGTGATCGAGGCGGCGCAGCGCTGCGGTGCTTGATGCCTGAGCCTAAGGGGCGCGATCTCCGTTTCGTGCGGGATGCGCTCGCGTGGGCTCGTCTGCGACGGTGCTTCGTCGCCACGTAAAACGAACGAAAAGGAGCTTCGGCTCCTTTTTTTGTTATAGACCGAACTTTACTTCGATCTGACTCCCCCTTGACGTGCGTTTGATAACGGCTTCCTAAAGTACTCCGTGGCGTTTGTTCGCAGTGAAACGAATCTTCGATGAAAGGAATGCCGAACAATGAAAGCTAAGAAACTCCTTGCACTCGCTCTGTCTTGCGTGTGCGCCCTCGGTGCGTTTGCCCTGGCAGGATGCTCGGGCGGAGGCGACGCTTCTTCTGACGGGTCTGGCTCTTCCGCGGGCGGGGCAATCTCTGTCATCTCCCGCGAGGACGGCTCTGGCACGCGTGGGGCATTCACCGAGCTCTTCGAGATTGAGGATGCTGACGGCAACGACGCAACCACCACCTCCGCAGTCGTTACCAATTCCACGTCGGTCATGATGACCACGGTTGCCGGCGATCCGAATTCCATCGGATATATCTCCCTGGGCTCCCTGAACGACACGGTGAAAGCCGTTGAAATCGATGGCGTTGCCCCGAGCGCCGATGGTGTGAAGGACGGTTCTTACAAAGTCGCGCGTCCGTTCAACGTCGTTGCTGGCCAGAATCTTTCCGATGTCGCACAGGACTTCCTCAACTTCATCATGAGCTCTGACGGTCAGGCTGTTGTGAGCGAGGAGAACTACGTCTCCGTGGCAGACGATGCTCAGCCCTATGTCGCTTCCGGCAAGTCCGGCAAGGTCGTCGTCGCCGGTTCTTCTTCCGTGACCCCCGTCATGGAGAAGCTCGCCGAGGCATACCAGGCCCTGAACCCCGATGTTAACATCGAAGTTCAGCAGTCCGACTCTTCCACCGGCGTTCAGTCCGCCATCGACGGCACTTGCGACCTCGGTATGGCCTCTCGCGAGCTGAAGGATTCCGAGACCTCCCAGGGCGTTAAGCCGGTTGTCATCGCCATGGATGGCATCGCGGTTGTTGTCAACAACGATTCCGTCGTCAACGGCTTGACCTCTGAGCAGGTCAAGGGCATCTTCACCGGCGAAATCACCGACTGGTCTGACGTCGCATAGCGATTACACGTTATGAAAGGCATCAAAGAGTCTCTCGCGAAGGTGCTTTTCACGGCTGCTGCGGGGGTTTCGATCCTCGCAGTGGCCTTGATATGCATCTTCCTCTTCGCAAGCGGTGTGCCCGCTATTGGAAAAATCGGCGTGGTCGAGTTCCTTACGGGAACCGTATGGCGCCCAGCAAGCGAGACGTTCGGCATTCTGCCGATGATCCTGGGCAGCATCTACGCAACGCTCGGGGCGCTTGTTATCGGAGTTCCGACCGGTCTTTTTTGCGCCGTGTATCTTTCTCGCTTTGCCAGCCCTCGCGTTAAGCGTATCGTGACGCCCGGCGTTGAGCTTCTTGCCGGCATCCCCTCGGTTATCTACGGCTTCTTCGGCCTTGTGGTGCTCGTGCCGCTTATTCGCCAGCTCTTTCACGTGCAGGGCATGAGCCTGCTTGCTGCATCCATTATCTTGGGCGTGATGATCCTTCCCACCATTATCACGGTCGCCCGCAATGCGCTTGATGCGGTTCCCGATAGCTACTACGAAGGTGCGCTTGCGCTTGGAGCCGATCACGAACGAAGCGTGTTTCGCGTCCTGGTCCCCGCTGCGGGGTCGGGCATCATGGCAGGTATCGTTCTCGGCATCGGTCGCGCTATCGGCGAAACGATGGCGGTGGTTATGATCGCCGGCAATCAGGTCCAGATTCCCGGCAGCATTCTTGAAGGCGTGCGCACGCTTACGACCAACATCGTCATGGAAATGGGCTATGCGGCCGACTTGCACCGCGAGGCGCTCATCGCAACCGCTGTGGTCCTGTTCGTGTTCGTGCTCATCATCAATCTGGCTTTTGCCGCTTTGAATGCGAGGTCTAAGAAGTAATGAATACCGTCTCTTCGTCTGCCGCGCGCAAGCCGCACAAAAGAAAGTCATCCGCCTTCTTGAACCTTCTCGTGCACTGCGCCGCGGTTCTCACGGTTGCCGTGCTCGTGGTGATCGTCGGCTATATTCTCGTGATGGGCGTCCCCAACCTGAAGCCGGAGCTGTTCGCCGTCGAATACAACTCCGAGAACGTCTCCATGCTTCCGTCCCTGGTCAACACCTTGTTAGCCGTTCTCCTGACGCTGGTCATCGCCGTGCCCCTTGGCGTCATGGCGGCGATATTTCTCGTGGAGTACACCACGCGAGGCAATAAGTTCGTCAAAGTGGTGCGCGTTACCGCCGAGACCCTCGCGGGCATTCCCTCCATCGTGTACGGCCTGTTCGGCATGCTCTTCTTCGTGACGTTTTTGAAATGGGGCCTCTCGCTTCTTTCGGGATGCCTGACGCTTGCGATCATGGTGCTTCCCACCATCATGCGTACGACCGAGGAGGCTTTGCGTGCCGTGCCCGATTCGTACCGCGAAGGAAGCTTCGGTTTGGGGGCCGGCCGTTTGCGCACGGTGCTTTCGGTCGTGCTTCCTCCCGCCATGCCAGGAATCCTGGGAGGCATCATTCTTTCGATCGGCCGCATCGTCGGAGAGTCTGCTGCGCTGATCTTCACGGCGGGAACGGTTGCTGCCATTCCCATGGGCGTGTTCGATTCCGCCCGCACGATGTCCGTGCATATGTATGTGCTTTCGTGCGAAGGCCTTCATATCGACGCAACCTATGCAACGGCCGTCGTCTTGCTGATCATTGTGGTTCTCACCAACGCATTGGCCTCGTTTGCTGCGAAGCGCATCACGAAGGCTTAGAAAGGAATCTCACGTGAGTGAAATCATCACCGACCAAAAGACGCCTGTCTCAGAGGGCGGCATCGAGGTCGTGCCGACGAAAATCGCCGTGAACAATCTTGACCTGTTCTATGGCGACTTTCATGCGCTGCACGGCGTGAACATGGATATTCCCGCGAATAAGATTACGGCTTTCATTGGACCGTCCGGCTGCGGCAAGTCAACGCTGCTGCGTACGCTCAACCGCATGAACGACCTGGTTGAGGGGTGCCGCATCGAGGGCGAGGTGAATCTTGACGGGGAGAACATCTACGCCAAGGGAGCCGACGTGAACCTGCTGCGCCGCCGGGTGGGCATGGTGTTCCAGAAGCCCAATCCGTTTCCGATGAGCGTTTTCGACAACGTCGCCTTCGGTCCGCGCACCCACGGCATCAAGGACAAGGCGAAGCTTGAAGAGATTGTCGAAAATGCCCTGCGAAAGGCAGCGATCTGGGACGAGCTGAAAGACCGCCTCAAAAAAAGCGCGCTCGGCCTTTCGGGAGGCCAGCAGCAGCGATTGTGCATAGCTCGCGCCTTGGCGGTCGAACCCGAGGTGCTTCTGATGGATGAAGCCACGAGCGCGCTCGACCCCTTGTCCACCGGCCGTATCGAGGACTTGGCTATCGAATTGAAGAAGGATTACACGGTCGTCATGGTGACCCATAACATGCAGCAGGCCGCACGCATTTCCGACATGTGCGCGTTTTTCCTGCTGGGCGATCTGGTTGAGTACGGCGATACACAAACGCTGTTCAGCCATCCGGTCGACAAACGCACCGACGACTACATCACGGGAAGGTTTGGCTGATATGCGCGATGTGTTTCAACAGCAGCTTGCGCTGCTCGACGCCCAGCTGCTGGTCATGGCGTCTTCGATGCAGGATGCGGTCTCTGACGCCATCAAGGTCATGGAGGACCGAAGCGACGATTTGGCGAAGAAGGTCATAGATGGCGATGATGAAATCGACCGTCAGGAGCGAGAGATCGAAAGCCTGTGCCTGAAGCTGCTTTTGACGCAGCAGCCCGTGGCGGGCGATCTGCGCCGCGTGTCGGCGGGCTTGAAGATGGTCGGCGATATCGAGCGCATCGCAGACCAAGCAGCAGATATCTGCGAGACTTCCATTTCCGCCGACGAGGCCTTCGACGCGCACCTTGCCGTTCATTTGCGCCGCATGGGCGAGTGCGCTTGTGATATGGTGCATGATGCTGTGGAGGCATTTGTCGAACAGGATTTGGAGAAAGCACGTGCGGTCGTCGGCCGCGATGAAGAAGTGGACGCGTTGTTCGACGCGGTCAAAACGGGCGTGATCACGACGATCCAGGAAGGATCAGGCTCGGCGAACGGCCTAATCGGCGCTCTCATGGTGGCGAAATACCTTGAACGAATCGGCGATCATGCTCAAAATGTTGCCGAATGGGTAGGATACTCCCTCACGGGATACTACAAAGGAGACCTGATCGGATGATCTACTATCTCGAGGATGACGAGCAGATCCGCAATCTTACGCTTTATACGCTTGCGCAGACCGGGCATGAAACGCAGGGCTTTTCCTGTGCCGCCGAACTGTACAAAGCTATCGAGCATGCGGTTCCCGACCTGTTCATTCTCGATGTAATGCTTCCTGGCGAAGACGGTATCTCTGTTCTCAAGAAGCTTCGCGCATGCGAAGGCACGGCCGATGTCCCCGTGATGATGCTTACGGCGAAATCGACTGAGTTCGACACGGTTACGGGGCTTGACGCCGGCGCGGACGACTATCTGGCGAAGCCTTTCGGCATGATGGAGTTGCTTTCGCGCGTGAACGCTCTGCTGCGTCGCGCCCGCCGCAATGAAGAACGGGCACGTCAGGCTGCGGATTTGGCTCGCGCCGAAGCTGAGTCATCTCATTCGTCCGCTTCCGAGCCGCCGCATGGCAAGGAGATTCTCGAAATCGGCCCCATCCGCCTCGATGCCGCGCGCTACCTCGTCGTCGTAGGCGGCAACGAGGTTCGTCTGACCCATAAGGAATTCGAGACGCTTCGTTTCCTCATGAGCAATTGCGGCATAGTGGTTTCGCGCAACCAGCTCCTCATTCAAGTATGGGGCTACGAAGTGGCGGGGGAGACGCGCACGGTCGATGCGCACATCCAGACTTTGCGAAAGAAAATCGGCGAAATCGATCAAGAGGCCGCGTCCCTTATCGAGACGGTTCGCGGTGTCGGATATCGCATGAAAGGCTAGGCGTGAGTCGTTTGAACCCTCTGCGTCAAGGCGAGCCAGATTCCAATATGGCAAACGAGGGCGGCGAGCGGGCTCGAAGGGCTCCTCGCCGCTCTCTTTCTCGGAGCATCGCTCGTACGGTCATGGTCGCTGCGGCGTCATTGGCGGTTGCATGCGCGGTGCTTTTCGCGCTTGTGTTCTATCTTGTCCTTGATCGCCAGGCCGCAAGCGACCTCAAAATAGAATGCGAAAGCCTTGCGGATATGCTCGATGCGCAGACCGATGGCGATACTGATGCCAAGACCGTCCTTCAGCGTCATGCGAATATCGTCGTTCCCGGCACGCGTGTGACCTTGATAGATCCCGACGGCGATGTTCTGTTCGACACCGCGGCCGATGTTGCCGGCCTCGATAACCACGCGCTCCGTCCCGAGGTCATAGAGGCCATGGAGGAAGGAGAGGGCAGGGCGGGCCGCTATTCGGAAACGCTCGATGAAGAAACCCTCTATCACTCCGTCCGCCTAGAAGAGGGGTCTGTTCTGCGTTTGGCGAAAACGCATTCGAGCGTATGGGGCATCATGTCCGCCATGCTGATTCCTTATCTCGTGGTGCTTTTTGCCACGGTCGGCATATCCTTTCTTGTGGGATGGGTCATATCGCGCAGGGTCGCCTCCGAGCTCTCTGCGGTCGATCTTGACCATCCGCATGGCGCCAATGTGCCAGAAGAGCTTGTCCCTCTTATCAATCGCCTTGATGAACAGCGCAAACGCCTCGATGCGCAGGTGGCGGAGCGCCGTCGTTTCACGGGCAACGTATCGCATGAGCTCAAGACGCCGCTTACGGTCGTTTCCGGGTATGCCGAAATCATCGAGCGGGGCATCGCCCGCCCCGAGGACGTGAAGCAGTTCGCTGGTCATATATACGAGGAAGCCCAGCATATGAAATCCATGGTTGACGAGCTTCTGACGCTATCCCGCCTTGACGACGCCGAGGCGGAAGACATGCGCATCGACATGGACCAAAGCGTCTCGTTGGCCGAAGTCGCTCGCAATGTCTCTATTAGGCTGGCGTCTGCGGCGCGCCGTCGAGGAATCACAGTGAGCCTGAGCGTCTTCGAAGGGGGCGGTTCCGAAGACGTCGAGGTCGTGGGAAATGCGCGCATGATCGAAGAGATGCTGCGCAACCTCATGGAAAACGCTATTCGATACAACGTCGACGGAGGGAAGGTCGATGTGTGCGTGGGACGAAACGCTCAGGGCGTTCCGTTCGTCCGCGTCGCCGATACCGGCATGGGCATTCCCGAGGACATGCGCGAGAAGGTATTCGAGCGATTCTTCTGCGTGGACGAAAGCCGTTCGAAGGAAACGGGCGGCAGCGGGCTTGGCTTAGCCATCGTCAAGCATGCGGCACAGCTGCATGGCGCATCAGTTTCCATTTCTGAGAATAAGCCGCGCGGCAGCGTGTTCGAGGTTCTTTTCCAGCATTAGGTGCTCGCTTCGTGCTTCCGGCCGATTCCTGCTTGTCCGGAGGCGCTTTCGGGCCAGGGCGCTTGCATTCGCCTGTTTGCCTCGGCCTGTCACGCGGAAATCTTTTTCGTTTGTCCGTTTTTGGAGCCTATCACCTCGCATCCCGCTCGGCTACACTGATCCCTATTGGTAAATGCGGGTGAAAGGTAGGTGCCGTGAGGCTTCTTGAAGAGCGTATTCAACGCGATGGCGTGGTGAAGGCCGAAGGCGTGTTGAAGGTCGATAGTTTTCTGAATCATCAGATGGACATCTCGTTGTTCAACGAGATGGGCGCAGAGCTCAAGCGTCTTTTCGCGGACGCTCCCATCAACAAGATCCTAACCATCGAGGCTTCAGGCATCGGCATTGCCGCTATCGTGGCGCAGCACTTTGGCGTGCCGGTGGTGTTTGCCAAGAAGGCGCAGAGCATCAATCTCGATGGCGAGATGTACACGACGCGCATCCAGAGCTTCACGCACGGCAAAATATTCAACGTGATCGTTTCCAAGAAGTACATCGGTCCTGAGGACCACGTACTGATCATTGACGACTTCCTTGCGAACGGCTGCGCGCTCGATGGCCTGATCGAGATTGTCGAATCCGCGGGCGCTACCGTCGAGGGTATCGGCATTGCCATCGAGAAAGGCTTCCAGCCTGGCGGCAAGAGTCTGCGTGAGCGCGGGTATCGTCTCGAGTCGCTCGCCATCGTTGATGCGATGGACCCTGAGACGGGGGAGCTGACGTTTCGCGAGCAGGATGGCGAAACGGGTTCTCGCGCCGGCTTGGGAGGCGTTGTGGAGTGCGATGCGGACCATATCGCCGAAGCGTGTGCGGCCGTCGAGAATGCGGGAAGGTAGCCAATGGCGTTCAAAGGGTTTTCCAAAGGAAAGGCGTTCGACCATGCGAGCCTGTTCCAGCTCGATGGTGACATTCCCCTGTTGAGGGCCGTTCCGTACGGTATTCAGCATATTCTGGCAATGTTCGTGGCGAATCTTGCTCCTATTATGATCGTGGCGGCTGCGGCCGGCCTGAGCGATGTCCAGGCCAGCTCTCTCATCCAGGGCGCCATGCTCATTGCAGGCATTGGCACGCTTATTCAGCTGTTCCCTCTGTGGCGCATCGGCAGTGGGCTGCCGATCGTCATGGGAATCAGCTTCACGTTCGTGACGGTGCTATGCGGCATCGTTGCCACGTACGGGTACAATGTCGCGATTGGGGCCATCATCGTGGGTGGCATCCTCGAAGGCGTTCTCGGCCTTTTCGCGAAATACTGGCGCCGCCTCATTTCTCCCATTGTCGCCGCCGTCGTGGTCACCTCTATCGGCTTTTCGCTGCTCAACGTCGGTGCCGCATCGTTCGGCGGCGGTACTGGGTCTCCCGATTTCGGCTCCCCGCGCAACCTGCTGCTTGGGTCGGTCGCCTTGGTGTCGTGCTTGATTTTCCAGGTGCTTGCAAAGGGCAAGACGAAGCAGCTTTCCGTTCTGTTCGGTCTGATTGTGGGCTATATTGCGGCCATTCCGCTGGGTGCGGTTGATTTCTCGTCGTTTCAGAATCTGCAGCCTTTCGCGGCCCCTTCCCTGATGCCGTTCGCGCCTGAGTTCAACCTTGCGGCAATCGTGTCGGTGACGGTTATTTTTCTGGTTTCTGCTACGGAGACCATCGGCGATACTTCCGCCGTCTCGCTTGTCGGCCTTGGCCGGGACGTGAAGGAACGCGAACTGTCCGGCTCCATTGCCTGCGACGGCTTCACCAGCGCGCTTTCGGGCTGTCTGGGGTGTCTTCCCGTTACATCGTTTTCCCAAAACGTTGGATTGGTCGCTATGACCAAGGTCGTTAATCGCAAGGCTATCGCAACCGGTGCGATCATCATGATGCTGTGCGCGTTCCTTCCCGTGGTCAGTGCGGTGTTCCAGTCTTTGCCTGAGGCCGTTTTGGGCGGGTGCACTATCATGATGTTCGGCAATATCATCGTGAGCGGCTTTCAGATGGTTGCGCGCGCCGGGTTCTCTCAGCGTAACATTCTCATCGCGGCGCTTTCGCTTTCCATCGGCATCGGGTTTACCCAGGTGTCCGACATTTTCGTCATATTCCCCGAGCTTGTGCGCAGCGTGTTCGCCGATAACTGCGTGGCGGGCGTGTTCCTCGTTGCCGTAATTGCCAACCTGGTTCTGCCGAAAAACATCGCTATCGACGGGGCGCAGATCGAGGGCGAGACGCGTCAGTCGGAGCTTGACTCCGAGAAATCCGGCGAAGGTGAGGAAGCGGCTTTCGAGCCTCTTTCGGCCGATGCTGCGTTCGTCGAAAACGAGAAGACGAGCTCCCGTTCAACAAGCTAGGATGCACACTCGTTCGACTGGCACGGACGTGCGCTTGTCGGGCTGCTTCGGACGTGCGTCCAGCTAGCTCGGGCTTGAGCCCAGCCAGCCAAAGCGTGCGCAGGGGTCGTCGTCTTGGGTGACGGAGCGGTTCGCATTGATGAAGCTATATAGAAGGATGCCGCTTGGTATTGCAGACCGAGCGGCATCTTTGCGTTTGCCGTAGCGGCCGCAGGTTCGCAAACAAACCCGCGGCCGTCTCTTCAACGGCGGAGCAGGTATGTCGGCGGCGAACGGGTTTATCAGCGGCAGAGCGGGTCTATCGGCGATGAGTCCATGCTGTTTCGTCATTGCGTGCATTTCCGGTGCGCAAAACGCCGAGATAGTATTGATTGAACGGTAGCCCGCCTTTGCAGAGGTCGAAGATACGCTCGAGAGCGGCATCGTCTGCAGGTGGCGCGTTTCAATCGTTACGCACGGGTTCTCGGACGGTCTGTTGGCGAGGGGTCTTGGGCGGCCCGTTGCTAGCATGTCCTGGACGCGCTCCGTTGCTAGCATGGGTCCTCGGGCGGTCTGTGAGCGGCGTGCAGACGGAGCTTGTGGCTGCGGCTGTTTCGTGCCAATCCGGCAACGCGGTTTTTCGCGGGAAGCTTCCTGAAAGAAAAACGAGTAGAATGGCAAAAGTACGCCCAAAAAGAGAGAGGATGGGTGCAATGTCCAATACGGATTTTCTGGTCGAGGTTGACCAGTTCATCGATGAGAATTGGGAAGAAATCGTCGATGAAATCGCAAAGCTCGTTTCTATTCCAAGCATTGCGGATTTCGACCGTGCGACTCCCGAAGACCCAAGCGGCCCTGAGGCACACGACGGGCTGCGTGCCGCAGTTGATCTGGCGGCCCGTCTCGGCTTCGATGCGAAAGACGACGCCGGCCAGATAGGCATAGCCGACCTGGAGGGCGAAAGCGATACCATGCTGGGCATGATCTGCCATTCCGACGTGGTGGCCCCCGGTATCGGCTGGACGCTCGATCCCTGGACGTTGCTGCGCAAGGACGGTTTTCTTCTGGGGCGCGGCGTCCTTGATGACAAAGGCCCGCTCGTTGCGTCTCTGTACTGCATGAAATTCTTCAAAGACAAGGGCGAGAAGCTTCCGTACACGCTGCGCATGCTCATCGGCACCAATGAGGAAACGGGCACCATGCGCGATGTCGCATATTATCTCGAAAATTATCCCGCTCCTGCTTTCACGTTCACGCCGGACGATATGTTCCCTGTTTGCTACGGGGAGAAGGGCGGTTTCGACGGCCTGATTTGCTCGAAGCAATTCACCGGCGGCAATATCATCGACTTCACGACCGGTGAGGCCTCTACCAATGCCGTGCCGAGCCAGGCAACCCTGGTTGTCCGTGCAGACGCAGAGACCCTTCCTGCTGCGGACAATATCGACATCTACGCCGAAGGCGATTACGCGATGCTCGTGGCAACCGGGCGAGGCGGGCATGCCTCCATGCCGGCGGGCACGGTGAACGCCATCGATTTGTTGGTGCAATATGCCCTCGACAACGCGCTGTGCACCGAAGAAGAGAATGTTTTCTTGCGCATGATCGGTCGCATCATGGCCTCTACGGACGGAAGTTCCGTGGGAATTGACACGTGCGACGGCTTTTTCGACCCCCTTACGTGTATCGCGGGAACCATTCATTTCGAGGAGGGTCGCCTGAAGCTCACCATCGATATTCGATTCCCCACGTCCACGAGCAAAGAAGACCTCTTGGCGAAGCTCGCTCCGGTGGTCGAGGAAGGGGAGGCAACCATCGAGAACACCCTGCTCATGGAGCCTTTCCTGATGAAGCCCGATAGCCCGGCCATCGTGGCTCTCGTGGAGTCGTATCGCGAGGCTACGGGTCTTGACGGCGAACCGTTCACCATCGGCGGCGGTACGTACGCGCGCGAATTCCCGTGCGCTGCTAGCTTCGGCCCCGAAGACCCCCATGACGAATATCCCGAGTGGGTCGGTCCGATGCATGGCGCAGATGAAGGGATTTCCGAAGAGAGCCTGAAGCGCGCAATGCGCGTCTACATTCTCACGATCAAGCGCCTGATGGAAATGGATCTTTTGGCGTTGAGTGAATAGCCGCAATTGCATCGGTTGTTTTTACGCCGAGCTTCGTTTATAATTCAACTTCGCGCCCGAGTGGCGGAATGGCAGACGCGGCGGTCTCAAAAACCGTTGTCTTTGACGTGCGAGTTCGACTCTCGCCTCGGGCACCATTCGCATCATTCGAACCCGCTGAAGCAGCAATACTCGGCGGGTTCGCTGTTTTCGCTCGTATTTTAGTCGGGTGGTTTATCGAGGAAGAGGGAAGGGCCATGAGTCAAGGCATCACGATGAAGCGAAGCGAATCGATCGCGTTCAGCGGGCTGTCCATAGCTTTGTTGACGGTATGTTCATGGGTGAGCATTCCCATCGGCCCGATTCCGTTTACGCTGCAGACCATGATGCTTGCGTTCATTGTCGTGCTCTTTCCGCCGCGAGAAGCCCTGATGAGCGTCCTGGGATATCTGCTCATTGGCGCGATCGGCGTTCCGGTGTTTTCCGGAATGACGGGCGGCCTTGCTTCCATTATGGGACCGACGGGCGGGTTTCTTATAGGGTTCGGCGTGGGGACTGCCCTCGCGGCTCTCGTTGCTTCGCTTTGGAAGGAGCCTAAGGATAGGGTGCCGCGCCTGATGCGCGAAGCGTCATTCGCCGCGTTGCTCCTGCTCTGCTCGTATGCGTGCGGTTTGGTGCAGTTCATGGCGGTCACCGGCATGGAGCCGCTTGCGGCGTTCGCGGTGAGCATCGCCCCGTTCATCGTGTTCGATGTTGCGAAAATGGCGATTGGGGCAAGCTTCGCGCATATGCTAAAAGCCGCGCTGCCCGCCTTTCGCCGTAAAAAAGCCTAGATGCATGCAGGTCGATAGAAGCACGAAGGCGCCGACGGACAGCGTTGGCGCCTTCGTTGTGTAGGGGGTGCCATTGCGCAGCAAGCGCACGGCGCGTTTCCAGGCTTGCTACAGGAGCGGAACGGCAACCGTCAAGGGCACGGCGGCCATGACGATCAGGTAACGCAGGATGAATCCGCCGGCTAGAACCCCCACGTCGGATACGAAGTTAATCCAGTGGGCTTTGCGGCTTTCCTCGAACTCTTTCGCGCTGAAGAACAGCAGCCACGTTTCCAGGGCGGTGGGAAGAATCAGTCCTACGCCCACGAGGCCGACCCAGAAGAGGATAGCCCATTCGCCAGAGATGAGGCTCGCGATCGAAGCGGCGCCTGCGGACATGGCCGAGATGAGGAACAGGATGGGCAGAAGCGCATTGTTCCACGGCGGGTAGGTTTGGCACACGCCCAGCAGCGCGCCGGTGTAGGCCGCGACGCATAGCGATGCGATGACACCAGCGATATCAAGCCATACGGGGATGCTGCGTTTGAGAATGTCGAGCACCGCGGCGGCGATTGCGATGACCATGAAGACGCTCAGGAAGACGACGCCCCACATCAGCGTTGCAGAAGAGCTGAGCATATCCCAGGCTATGGCGCATACGCATATCGGGCGAATTTATGCGAAAACGGGCCTTCATTCGCGCCAAGAGATTCTTGATTATGTGCGCAATCACGTAGATTGACGCGTGCTCTTCCTGCCGGCGTTGTAAAATTCATAAGATTGCAGCTTATGCTGCCATGACGCACGCGCCACCGCGCGTGCGATTCGTGCTGATGCTTTGTCCCCGCGAACGGCGGTCGCGATCCGCCGTTCGACGCGAGGGGGTTGCGCCGCTATTGCGGCTGATAGATTCGGAGGATTTCGTCAATGGCTCAAGGGGCGTATGTTCTGGCGTTCGACACCGCAAACGAAGTGGTTGCCGTCGGCATCGGCCGCGTTGGCGCGCTGGGAGAGACTGGGCGCGCGGCGGTAAAGAGACCTTGCTTGCAAAGCGATATCGTCGCCGTAAGGGAAGTTGCTGCGCATAGGGCGAGCAACACCGTTCTTCTGCGAGAGGTCGACGCTGCTTTGGCTGAGTCGAGCGTTTCGAAAGATGAAATCGCAGCGGTGGTGTGCGGGCGCGGCCCGGGAAGCTTTACCGGCGTGCGCATCTGCATGGCAACGGCGAAGGGCATGGCGTCGGCGCTCGAAGTGCCGCTTCTGGGCGTATCGACACTTGACGCTGTGGCTTGGAATGCATGGGCAGACGGGGTTCGCGGCCGAGTTTTGGTTGTGGCCGATGCTATGCGCAAGGAGGTCTATCCCGTTCTTTTCGATATCGACGACAAGGGCGTCGTGCGCCTGACCGCCGACACGGTGGTCAAGGCTGCAGACGCGCCCGCGTGGGTAGCGGAGGCGTTGCGGATCCTTGGCGAGGGCGACGTGCAGGCGGTCGATGCGATTCTGGGCGACGCCCTCGTGAAGTATGCAGGCGTCTTCGAGCCGCTGGGAAGCCTTGCGGATGAGTCGTTGTGGGCAGTAAGCGGCCGCGGCTTGCTTCTTGCCGATCGGATGGGGGGCGATCCCGCCACTTTGCTTCCCGTGTACACGCGCCTCTCCGATGCCGAGGAGAACGAGCGAATTCGCCTGGCGAAAGAAGATGGCGACAAGAATCTTCGAACGGGGGTCCAGCTATTTGAGGGTTCACAGGATGTGCGTCCCCTTTCGTATCGTCCCCTGGATGCGGCTCATGCGGCGGCTGTGGCCGCGCTTGAATCCGTTGTCATGGGAAGCGACGCCTGGAAAGCTGCTCTTGTCGCAGACGAGCTGCCTCGCAAAGACCGCACATGGTGGGCTGCGTTTGACGGCGCCACACTTGTGGGCTATTGCGGCGGATGGGTCGTGGATGGCCAGGTGCAGATTCTCAAGATAGCTACCGATCCGACATATCGTCGTCGAGGCATTGCCGCCGAGCTTCTTTCCCTGGTCGCTTCTGATGCGCGCAATCTTGGCGCAGCCGAGATGACCCTGGAAGTTCGCGCGTCAAACGTTGGCGCTCAAACGTTCTACGAACGCATGGGGCTGCGCAATGTCGGAACGCGTCCTCGTTATTACAGCGACAGGGAAGATGCGGTCATCATGACGGGGCCTTTGCCCGAGGCCCGTCGCGATGTCGCAGGCATGCGTCTGCATGTGGATGATGTCGCCAAAACGCCGGCGGAGGCATCAGGAGGATATTGCTCCCATCCCTTGATTTTGGCCATAGAGAGCTCGTGCGATGAGACCGCTGCTTCCGTCGTCGACGGCGACGGCGTTTTGCGTTCGGACGTGGTGGCTTCCCAGATCGACTTTCACGCGCGTTTCGGCGGCGTGGTTCCCGAAATTGCGAGCCGCAAGCACATTGAGGCCATCTGCGGCGTATGCGACGAGTGCCTTGATTCGGCCGCGCGCAGCCTTGGTGCAAGCCGCCTTCGCTGGCGCGACCTCGATGCTGTTGCGGTTACGTATGCTCCCGGCCTCGTAGGGGCTCTCGTGGTAGGCGTTGCGTTTGCGAAGGGCGCCGCATGGGGCGCTGATATTCCGCTTATCGCGGTGAACCACCTCGAAGGCCATTTGTACGCGAACAAGATTGCGACGCCCGATATTCAGCCTCCCATGGTGGTGTCGCTCGTGTCGGGCGGTCACACCATGCTGGTGCATGTGAAGGATTGGGGCGATTACGTTACCATGGGGTCCACGATCGACGATGCGGTGGGAGAGGCGTTCGACAAGGTGGCCAAGGCTCTTGGCCTGGGCTATCCGGGCGGTCCCATCATCAGCAAGCTTGCCGCGAAGGGCGATCCCAAAGCGATTGACTTTCCGCGTGCGCTCATGCATTCGGGCGATCTGCGTTTTAGTCTGTCGGGGCTGAAAACCGCGGTGACCACCTATATCCAGAAAGAGCAGCAGGCTGGCCGCGAGCTCAACATGCCTGACATTGCCGCAAGTTTCCAGCAGGCCGTGGTGGATGTGCAGGTGAAAAAAGCCATGGTCGCGCTTGACGAAACGGGCGCGAGGGAATTCTGCGTGGGCGGCGGCGTATCTGCCAATCCCGGGCTTCGCGCCGCGTACGAGAAGGCGTGCGAGAAACGCGGTGTGCGCCTGTCCATGCCGCCGCTTTCGGCTTGCGGAGACCAGGCGGCAATGATTGCGCTCGTGGCGCACGATCGCTACAAGCAGGGCAAGTTCGAAGATTGGTCTCTCGACGTAAAGGCGCACGCTCCGCTCGACGAGGCTTACTAGTTGCGTCGGCCTGTCGGCCGACGCAACGGAGTCGTCCGGCTGCGGACGGACGGGGCGGCGCATTCGGCGCTCCAGGCGTGTCTTACGTACCGAAGTACGCTACGCCTCGCCTTCACGCCGACTGCATCCGCCCCGCCCGCCCCTCGCCTGCGCTTCGGTGACCTGAAGGGATTTGCTTCTCAAACCCTTCCAACTCAGGGCACGCACGAGGCCTTGCTGCGCCCTTTTTTACAGCAATCTAAATGCCAGGCTGTTCACAGCTTTTTGCTGCGCCTGCAAAGGAAACCCTTTGAATTCCGTGTAGTAGCCAAGTGCGTGGTCCTGGCTTGGCTCGAGGCCTCCCGTATCGGCGGGACGCACTCCGTCGCCAATGCGGACGAAGTTGCTCGGCTGCCACGACCAGCTGCCCGTCTCTTCGCCGTTTTCGTCCGTGTCGGGCGTGTACCTTGCTCCGCTTTCTATCTGATAGAACATCACATCGAGCGGGCTTTTTACCTTGCATGTGCAATCGGCCAGGGAAAGAAGCGTCCTGAGTCCTTTTGGCGTGCAGTCCTTGGCGGTAAACCAGTCGCGCAAAAGCGAGAGAAGCGAATTCAGCAGCACAATCTCTGCGAGCGTGTAGTCGTTGGAAGCCCGCAGCCCGTGCTTGTCTATTTCGATGGAACTGCTGCGTTCCAGAAGCGCTGAGGCATATTCCACATTGCTTTCGCCAAGGGACGCATGGGGGTCGAGGTTGATGGTTCCGCCGTGGGACATCAGGTAGTTGTGCGTTTTGCTCAAGAGTCCGTACGCCGCGCTGGCCGAAAGGCGTTCCTGTTCAGAGCGCTGAAGGGCGGGTTCGGGCATTTCGCTGGGCTCTCCCTGCTCGATGTCGAAGTCGAGTTCGCCGTTGCGCGCCGTGAGCGTGACGGATGCTACGGGATGTGTATTTGCCAGAGCACGCCAGAGTGCGCCGAAGAATACGTCGTTGATTTGCTGGTTGATGGAGCGTGCTCCATAGTGGGCCTCAAGGGCGTTTTTCACTAGCATATCTTCGGCTGCGGTATCGATGGAAAAGCGCGCGCCCGCAGGAAGCATGCGGGCGTATTCGTTCTGCTTGTTGCGCCTGACAATCTCGCGTAGCGCATCTTCGTTCAGGGCTGCAAGGAAGCGCACCGTGGAAAGGCGTCCCGCCATTTCGCGCGGCATGCCCCATGCTTCGACGTCTTCCAAAGAGACGCGTGCACGCAAGCCGTCTTCCGAGAGGTCGTTCTCGGAAGGGGCACTTTCTGCGGCGGAACTGAACCCGACGACCGAGCGCGAAATGCCGATACGCGACGCGATGATGTCCTCGATACCGGTGAACGCGCCTGCCATCACAAAGATACAGCGGTCGCAGTCGAGCGCATAGGGCGTTCCGTTGTGGGAGTCGTCCGATCCTTCGAGGACGCCGCCTTCAAGCGGTTTGAGCAGGTCGTAGATGGCCGTACCTTCGCGACTGGTGTGGGCCTGGGCGAACAGCTTGTCCACCTCGTCTACGAAGATGAGGATGTTGCGATCGGGGTTTTCGTCGAGCGCCGCGCATGCCCTGACCCACTGCTTGCCGAATGAGTCGCCTATATAGCCGGCGGCTGACATGCTGTTCGCGTCTATCTGTTGGAAGAGCAGGCCCGATGCCTTCGCGAATGTCTTGAGCAAGTGCGATTTGCCCGAAGCCGTCGGCCCCACGATCAGCGCCGAGCCGACGTTGGGAAGCGAAAGGGAGTCGATGCCTTGCTCATGGATGATACGCGAGCGTGCGCATGCCGCGTCGACGAACGTGCACAGCCAGTCGACTGCTTCGTCTTGGCCGACGACGGTCTTTTTCACCTCGGCCGCAATTTCGGCGAGGCTCTTGTCGTTTCCTCCGTACATGCGCAACCCCTTCCTTGCGTGCAGGATTTTCGTCTGGTCAATCGTAACACTTGTGTTATAATCCCGCTGCTCGTCGTTCGGGCGAGCTTTTGTCTCCATCGTTGAAAGGATTTATGCAGGTGTAAGAAATAGCTTTCGCGCATAGCGCTTTTGCTGCGGCAGGGCTGTCGCATGCTTTGCGTTTCTTGCATCGGCGGATCTTCAGCCGTAATTCTGCATACCTGCATTCTTTCAACATAAGGAGAACTTCCATGGACTTTTCTTCCCAACCTTTTCCTGACGCTTCTAACGAATCGCGCTTGAGCGCTTCAGGGCGCCCTCTTTCCAAAAACTGGCTTGCAATTATCGCGTTCATTTGGGCTGGTCAGGCCGTTTCCATGTTCACAAGTTATGCGGCAAGCTTTGCGGCCGTGTGGTATGTCACCGAAACAACGGGCAGTGCTATTCTGCTTTCCATAATGAGTATTTGCGCCTATTTGCCGCAGGGCATTCTTGCGCCTTATGGCGGCGTGATCGCTGATCGATACAACCGCAAGGCGGTCATCATTGTGGCCGATATGGCGGTGGGGCTGGTGTCGCTTGCGCTTGGCGTACTCGTTCTGCTCGGCGACGTGAGCATTGCGGCGATTATGTTCATGGTGATTGCGCGCAGCATTGGTCAGGCGTTTCACGGTCCTGCCATGATGGCGGCCATGCCTATGCTCGTGCCCGAAAAGCATCTCTTGCGCATCAATACGCTCGACATGATGCTCATGAGCGTGGCGGGCATCGTGTCGCCCGCGCTCGGTATCATGCTCTATGGAGGCATCGGTTTTCATGCGGTCATGTTCCTCGATTTCGCCGGTGCCGTGTTAGCCTGCCTCGCACTGGTCAGGGCGAGCATTCCTTCCATCCATAAAGAGAAGGCTGCATGCGAGGAGCGCCATCCGCTGGCCGAGATGAAAGAGGGTTGGGACGCCCTGCGTGACAACCGCGGCCTGTTTTTGCTGATTGTGCTGATTACGCTCGGCATGGTGAGCTTCGGGCCTATGGGCTCGCTCTATCCGCTGATGACGTATGACCACTTTAGCGGCGACGGCTTCATGGCGGCAGTGGCCGAGGCCACGTTTGCGGGCGGTCTGTTCGTCGGGTCGCTTATCATCATGGCGTGGGGCGGCGGTAAGCGCCTTGCGCTGCTGCTGGCTGCATCGTGTGTGGCATTTGGCGTGCTGGCAACTGCATCGGGTCTGTTGGCGCCTTCGATGTTTTGGGTGTTCGCCGTGCTGTGCGTGCTTATGGGCATGGTGTGCGCGTGGTTCAACGGTCCTACGGTCACGTTGGTGCAGCGCAATGTGCCCGAAGAGAAGATGGGTCGCGCGCTCGGCTTCGTCACGGCGGCCATGGGATTGGCGTCTCCTGTCGGCATTGCCTTGGGTGGTATTGCGGCCGAGGCTATTGGCGTGGCGGCATTCTTCGTGGTCGACGGCGTTATCTGCGCGATCATTGGCGTGGTGCTCTATCTTCCGAAAAGCGTTCGCGCGCTCGACGAGTAGAAGTGTCCGAGGCGTGCGCGTTTCTTGCTGCTCAAGCACGAGAGGTCGATATGAGGCCGTTCTTATGGGTCGCAGCCATCGCTGCGACCCCTGAAGGCCTTGAAATTGGCAACTTTTTTCGGTTTCTTGAGGAGGCGGCATTCGTTGCGCGGGTGCGTCCTCATAATCCCAGGTCGTAATCTGCCTGCAGTCTTGAGAGCCGTTCGCATCTTCCCCCAACAGGTTCTTTTTGACCATTTTTAGGGGCTTGGCGTCAAGAAAACGAAAATGAATCCAAATCAGCCCCGAAGTCGGGTTGACGTGCCTGCGTTGGGCCGTTTTTCTGCATAGCGTCCATCGGATTGATGGCGGGGCATAGGCGGGCAATGCCGTCGATTCGTGCGCGCGAACGTTGCGCCTTGTGCCGTCCTGCTTCTGCGCCTCGCTGTTGGCTTCGAGTTTCTCGGCATGCTAAGATGCCGTCGTATCTGGCAAGTTAGGCCGCTGATGCGTTTATGCTTGTGAGAGGCGGAAAAGTTGGACGAATTGGTCGTATGGTTTACCGAGCGAATCATTGCCAGCGGCGGCGTTGTGCCTGCGTTCATCGATTACTTTGCAGTTGTCGTAGGTGTGATCACGGGTGCCATGTTCGCATGCGACCGTAAGCTCGATATTGTCGGCACGGTTGTATGCGGCCTGTTCACGGCATATGGCGGCGGCGTATTGCGCGATTTTCTTTTGCAGGATGAAGGCGTGTACTTCATGTCGCATCCGTACCTGTTTCTGCTCTGCGTTTTTCTGTGCGCGTTCGTCTTTTATTTCCGAGGTCTTTTCCGTCACCTTCCCTCGACAATCTTTTTGTGCGACACCCTCTCGGTCGCGCTTTATGCGGTTGCGGGTGCAAGCAAGGCTTTCGACTGCGGGAGCGGTTTCATCATGTCTATCGTCTTGGGCGCCATCGTCGGCGTAGGCGGCGGTGCTATTCGCGATTCCTTTGTTGGCGAGGTGCCGGGAATTTTTCGATCGAGCAACTTCTATGCCGTAGCGGCACTCGGCGGTTCGTTTACGTATGTATTGCTGGTTCAGTTTGGCTCAGACCCGACGGGGGCTGCCATTCTCTGTGTTGCCGTCGTACTTGCGCTGCGCTATCTGAGCGTGTTTTTTGATTGGAAGACTGGCGACGATCCTATTGACCTGACTCCGTACGTCTCGCGTCCGATCAAGAGTTTCGGATACATTGTGCGCGGTCTGTTCTTGGGGGGCGGTAAAAAGGAGCGCCGACATTACGCCCGCTCATTCAGGATGAAAAACGCATCTTCCGAAAAGGCCCAACGGCGGCATGCCCACGAAGAAGGGGATGCCGGCTCGGAGGGGCGAGCGGGAAATGAGGCGGGTTCCAACGATCCGTTGGCGTTTATGCGGTGAGTCGTGCGGCCCCGAAAGCGGCTGTAAGCGCAGAGAATGTATCCGATTCGTGACAGATCGGCATATGAGCCCTCCGAAGGGGCGTATTGCCGCTCTATCGGGTATTATGATGTGTTGCAATTGGGCAACGACGTTGCCTTTTCCGGGAGTCTGCGCAGCGGCTTCCGATGAGACCCTTTGTAACCGTCTTGAAAGGAGAGAGTCTCACCTATGCCTGTTGGCCTAAGTTTGCTTCTTGTTCTGTTTTTCCTTCTGATGAACGCGTTTTTCGTCATGGCCGAGTTTTCGCTTGTCCGCGTGCGTAAATCGCAGGTGGATATGCTGGTCGAAGAGGGCCGGCCCGGCTCGAAATACGCTCAATTGATCGCCAACAACGTCAACGCCTATCTGTCGGCGTGCCAGTTGGGCATCACGCTCGCTTCGCTCGCCCTTGGCTGGTTGGGCGAACCTGCCGTTTCGGCCCTGTTCCACCCGCTTTTCACATTGCTCGGCGTGCCCGACAGCGTGAATTTTGCCGTGTCGGTGGCAATCGGCTTTTGCCTGGTCACCGCATTGCACATCGTGGTGGGCGAGCTCATCCCCAAGTCCTTGGCCATTTTCAGCACTGAGAAGTATGCCCTGTTCACGGCGGCTCCACTGGTGTGGTTCTATCGTCTTACATTCCCGATTATGTGGCTGTTCAATAGCATCACCAACGGCGTGGTGCGCCTGATGGGCCACGATCCGGCCGACGAGCACGATGTTTATACCGAAGAGGAAATCCGCCTGCTGATCGACGAAAGTACCGAAAACGGCCTGATCGATTCTGAGCAGAATGAGTTCGTGGACAACATCTTTGACATTGCGGATAAAGACGTCGAAGCTATCATGACGCCGCGCCCCGATATGGTGTGTCTGGGCCTCGAAGATTCGCTCGAAGAGAACCTGCGTGTGGTCGAAGAGCATAAGTTCACGCGATTCCCCGTGTATCGCAAGGATAAAGACGATATTGTCGGCTTCGTGCACATCAAAGACCTGTATCGCCTGGATGAGCATGCGACCATGGCCGATATTCGCATTCGTCGCATCGTCGCCGCTCCCGAAAGCATGCCGGTGGTCAAGCTGCTTCAGCTGCTGAAAAAGGAGAAGACGAAGATCGCCATTGTCGTTGACGAGCATGGCGGCACGTCCGGCGTCGTCACCATGGGCGATATTTTCGAGGAGATTATCGGCGATTACGACGATGAATACGTGCACAGCAACAATGAGACGCTGACCAAGGTTTCCGACGGACACTACCTGACGACGGGCGCATGTTCAATCGACGATTTTGCCGAAACCGTCGGGTTTGACCCCGATGACTTTCCCGAGTATGAAACATTGGGCGGTCTTTTGCTGGAATCGTTCGACCGAATCCCCGATGTGGGTGATGAGACCACCTATTTCGAGGGCGATACCACGGTGCGTTTCGTTGTGCGCTCCATGGAGGTCCGTCGCATAGGCCAGGTTGAGTTCTGGGTAAGCGTCGAAGAGCCTGGCGACGAGAAGGAGTAGCGGGATCGGCGTATTGCGCTGCCATTTTTGGCATGCGAAGCTCAAATGCTATTGATGAAAAGGCGGCATCCTAGGATGCCGCCTTTTTGCGTCATAAGGAAGAATTCTTCGGCGCCGCCTAGCGATAGTGTTTATGCATGCGGAAATGAGGCGCACGCAGCCTGTCGGGATGTCTTCAGACGCATCCGCCCGCTCTTCGCGTCTTGGTCTTTGTCCGTTCGTGACCCGATATGGAGCGTCTTTCGATTTCGCGCTCTATTCTGGTGGATCAATTGTGAATTTCTGATAAAATTTGCAGCTTGGAATGAAAGGAATCCAACGAAAACAAGAAAGGGGGCTCTGCATGAACGGAGATCTGATGGATGGCCTGATCGCAATTACGGGCCAAATCAGCGATTTCATGTACACCTACATCCTGGTGTTCCTGCTTATCTTCTGCGCGGTTTATTTCACCATTCGCACGAAGGGCGTGCAAATCCGCTACATCAAGGATATGTTCACCCAGCTTACGGAGAAAAGGCACGTAGAAGGCAAGAAGTCCATCTCGTCGTTCCAGGCACTCATGGTTTCTACCGCTTCTCGCGTTGGAACGGGCAACATTGCCGGTATTGCCACGGCTGTTGCAACGGGCGGTCCTGGCGCGGTGTTCTGGATGTGGATTATGGCGCTGGCTGGTGCTGCCTCCGCATTCGTCGAGTCCACGCTCGCGCAGATTTGGAAGGTGCGCGGCAAGGAAGGCGAGTTCCGCGGTGGCCCTGCCTACTATATCGAGCAGGCTCTCGGCAAACGTTGGGTAGGCGTGCTCTTCGCCGTCTTGCTTATCATTTGCTACGCATACGGCTTCAACGGCTTGCAGGCTTTCAACATGGCAAGTGCGCTTGAGTATTACATTCCCGACTACGCCACCAACGGCGCGGCTGTTGCTCTGGGCATTGTCCTTGTTGTCATGACGGCGTTCGTCATTTTCGGTGGCTCGAAGCGCATCAGCATCATCACCTCTATCGTGGTGCCCGTCATGGCTCTTGCTTACATCGGCCTCGGTCTGTTTATCACGTTCACCAACCTCGATCAGTTGCCGGCCGTTTTCGCCTACATTGGCGAATCCGCTTTCGATTTCCAGTCGATCTTCGGCGGCTTCGCTGGTTCGGTTGTGGTTCTTGGCATTAAGCGCGGCCTGTTCTCCAACGAAGCAGGTATGGGTTCCGCCCCGAACGCTGCTGCAACTGCAAGCGTCTCTCATCCCGTCAAGCAGGGCTTGGTGCAGAGCCTCTCGGTCTACATTGACACGCTCATCGTGTGCACCTGCTCCGCTTTCATGGTCCTGATTTTCTACGTGCAGTCCGGCGGCACCTTCGGCGAGCTCAACGGCATGCCTCTCGTGCAGATGGCCGTCAATTCCGCCGTGGGCGAGATGGGCATTCATTTCGTTACGTTCGCGATTTTCGCCTTCGCGTTCTCCAGCCTGATTGGCAATTACTTCTATGCGGAGAGCAACATTCGCTTCATCAAGAATAGCCCTGTTGTTCTGACCATCTTCCGCATCACTTGCTTGGTCGCCATCATGGTGGGTTGCTTGAACAACTTCACGCTGGCATGGAACTTCGCCGACATCACCATGGGCTTTATGGCCATCGTGAACTTGATTGCGATTTTGCTGCTCGGCAAATGGGCGTTCAAGGCTCTTGATGACTACACGGCTCAGAAGAAGGCCGGCAAAGATCCCGTCTTTGTGGCCGACAGCATCGAAGGCATGCCCGCAACGCAGTGCTGGCATATCGGTAGCGACGATTTGAAGGATGTTGGTCCTCAGCCTGTGAAAGAGTACTTCGAGGAAGCGATTGACGCTGGCGGAGATTCTTTCGAGCCGGCTAAATAACGTGGAAACCCGCATTTAACGACAAGGGCCCCTCATTGCGAGGGGCCCTTGTCGTGTGTAAATTGGCGATTAATACGGTTGCGCTGCAGAGGGGCGATGTCGGTCTTGGCGGCAAGAGATCGATGGGTATTGGGCTCTATAAAGATAGGTGGTGGTCCGGATGGATGTGGAAGATCCTTTTGCGCAGGATTGATGCCCTGCAGAAGGAAGTTGACGATTTCTATAACTTCAATTAAATGGTTCGTCGTTTCTGGAACGGATGTCGAAACAGCCTCGACATCCGTTTCTTTTGCCGTGAATCCGTCCGTCATGATGGTCGATGAACCGAAAAGCGCGCCAGGCGGGAGGGATGCCTGGCGCGCATACGAATGGTTGGTGACCGGAAAGCGGTCAGCCTCCGAGAAGTCGGCTATTCGAAATCAAGCTTGCTGATGACGGTGTCCTTGGCGATGGCCTGGCCGACCAATTCGCCGAAGGTGACGCAACGACCGTGGCTGACGCCGGGGAAATGAACGGGGTAGTCGTCTCCGAAGAAATCGCCCTGTACGTTGCCGATGGCATAAAGGCCCTTAATGACCTTGTCGTCTTCGGTAAGGACCTGGGATTCTGCATTGACATGAAGGCCGAACGGAATGGTTAGCAGGCTGCAAACATTTTTCGTTGCGTAGAACGGAGCGGTCTGAACGGGTGCGAGGAAGTTTGTAGGAACGCCGAAGTCCACGTCATCGCCCCTCGCGGCGAGCTCGTTATAGTGCTCAATGGTAGCCTTGAGGTTGTCGGCGGGGACGCCGATTTTTTCAGCGAGCTCTTCGATGGCGTCTGCTTTAACAAGGGTGCCTTTCTGCTCCCAGTCGGCCATGACGCCTTCCACGCCGTCCATGAAGCGATCGTAGCGGGTTGCCTGCTGCTTTTGGACATACGTGGGGTAGTCGGCGTCGAACAGCGACCAAGCAACGTTGCCCGGGGTGTTCATGCGGGCGTTGGTCAGCATGGGCTCGAACGGCATTTCAGCGCCGTAGCGCTTGCCTTCGGAATCAACGGCGAGCCAGCACATGATGAACGAGGTCAGATTCAGCGCGAGGGAGTCGGCGGTGAACTGATGAATCATCGGGGCAGCGGTGCTCTTCTGCAATGCGGCGCCCGCCCAGCAGCCCATGAGGACGCCATCGCCGGTGTTGCATCCCTCGGGGGTGTAGGTGTTGGCGTCTGCGCGGTTGGCAATGGGCGCGAAGGCGTCGATCATCTCCTGGTTGCCGCCGATGTCACCTGTTGCGAGGATGACCGCTTTGGCGCCGTCATACTGGATGTTTTTGCCGTCTTTCGTGGACGCGATAACGCCCGTGATACCGCTCTCGGCATCGCCCACAAGCTGCTCAGCGTGGGCGTCGAAGATGAATTCGGCCCCGTTTTCGACGGCGGAGTCGTAGAGCATTTCTCCCAGGGTCCAGTTGACGCTCTTGCCATCGCCGCGCACATCGTAGGTCTCATCGCCACGAACGAAGGATACGGCGTCGGGGTAGACGCGCCACTGGCTGTCAAGCTGATCCCAGCCGTCGTATTTCGCGGTGCCTGAAAGCGCATGCGTCATGCTGACGCCGATAGGTTCTCCGAGTTTCTCGAGATAATCGAACACTTCACCAGAGCGGCTTGCCCAGACGGAGATAAGTTCGTAGTTGGTCTTTTGACGAGAATCGGCGTGAAGCTGGCGGGCGGGAATGTGCCAGTCAATATCGAAGCCTTCGCTCTTGTGGAAGTTGCTTCCGATGTTGCCCACGTCAACGCCTCGGATGGAGATGCCCGAAGCACGTTCGACAACGGCGACCTTGGCGCCGCTGCGTGCGGCGGACTCTGCTGCAGAGATTCCCGCGAGTCCTGCGCCTACGATAACGATGTCGTAGCTCTTCGTCTCGGCGATGTCGGTGATGGGTTCAGGCTTTACTTCCCACGTGTGCTTGGCTTCTCCGCCCGTCGTCGAATCGGCGCTGTCGGCAGAGCCGGAATCAGACGAAGCCGGGCTGCAAGAAGTGAGTGCGGCTCCTGCTGCAGCAACTGCGCCTGTGGCGAGTGCTCCCTTGAGGAAGTTCCTGCGATCGAGTTCCATGATGTCCTCCCTTTCCTTGCGTGCGATGCTTTTGGCGCATCGCGAATCTTGTTCGAGAATGCAAGGTTCTCTTAGGATGGACAACGCATGATTCGCTTGATTTTATCCTTCTAATTTACTGTCGGTGAGACGCTTTCCTTCCTCACGTGATTCAGGTGATGTAATGAAAAACGCCAGGTCAATGAATTGTTGTCTATCATGAACCTCTGTTTTCTGGTAAATGTGGCGCACATGGGTGCTTACGGTGTTCTCGGATATTCCAAGCATGTCGGCAATGCGCGGCTGCGTGCGACCTTGCGCAAGGAGCACGGCGATTTCTTTTTCACGTGCGGTGAAATGCATTTCGTCGCCCCATTGCGCGAGTCGTTCTTCCATTGTCTTTTCAGGCGAAGGGGCTGATATGGGAAGCGGGGGCTGTGCGTTCCTAAGAAGGACTCGGGATTCGTCGCTGCTGATAAGCAGAACGGTGGCGATGACTACGAGGTATCCGACGAAGGTGGTCTCTTGGGATGCGAGTTGCCCCTGAGATTCCTGCATCATAGAGAGAGCGAGGGCTATTCCGCAGCCGACCGCTGCGCAAAGGCTTGCGAAAGACGTATCACGGCAATGGTGCGAAGCGCGTTTTTTGATTGCGTGCGGGCTATGTGGGAGAAGGCTACCCAGGTGAACAGATCGAAGACGGTGTAGCCGGCAATAATGAGCATGCCTGAAACAAGGAAGAGGCTTGTTCCGAAGGAAAAGGGCATGGTCATGACTCCCGCAATCATGACCAAGAATCCGATTCGATAGATCGTGCTTGAAAGCACGGGCTTCAGCTCAAGAGCCAAGAAAAGCGCTCGGGCTAGCGGAACCATGAAAAGCAGGGGTATATCGATGAATGGGGCGCAAGCGAAACCTCCCGTGACGTACGGCGCGCTCCGTCTCGGCAGTATACAAGCCCCCATAGAATTTGGACCATGCCCATGAACGAGCCTGTCCCGATGCCTCCGAGCGCCATCAGCACCGGACTGGGTTGCATTCCCGCCGCAATGTAGGCGAGTGAACCCAGGCATCCAGAAAGAGACGCAAGGACAATGACGCGCTTTCGCTGAATGCGCGCTACGAGAGAGCGGCGGTTTGAAAGCACGAACGCCATTGCGACAAGGGAGCATGCTGAAAACGTGAGAATCATTCCGAGCTCAGCAATGACGTTGTGCGGTCCCGGATTCAGGAAGAGAGCGGACATGAACAGGCAATCGATCCATGCCCAAAGAAAGCCAGACCCCAAGATGACTCGTCTTCCTTCGGGGCTTTTGACATACGTTGAAAAAGCCATAGTAATTCCCTCCGCGAAAAGTATACCCGCGCGATGCGGAGGTGTTTACCGCTTTTGTACTGAAAGCGTACGCACTGAGCCGATTGGCGACGGCGCTCGGGCGTCTACTGTGCTTTTCGCGCGTTCTGGTTGCCTACGCCTTGGGGTCAAGGCTCACAGCTTCTATGAGGGATATGATTTCCTGTTTGCTGTGGACGTCCAGCACAAGGTAGAGTTTCTTAGTGTGGGTGCGAACGGTGTTTTCCGAGATGAAAAGCCTTTTTGCGATGGATGGAATGTCGTATCCGTGCGAAAAAAGCACCAGAATTTCATGCTGGCGTTCTGTGAGCTTGTATTGCTCCGCCAAAATGGCGCATTGCTTTTCTGCACGGTCCTCGATATCCCGATGTGGCTGTTTGGCTTGCGTATCAGGCAATTGGAGAGGCGTTGTCTCGTGGTGAGGTTTTCTTGAAACGAGGAACATGACAATAGAAAGGAGATAAACGAGCAAAAAGGCTGCCGCCATAGGCAGCGTGTCGTTAGGGATTGAGCTTTGCCCCAGAACGAAGGACACGCCGTCTCCGACAAAACGTGAGGCATAGGTTACGAAAGCGAACAATGCATACAGGCCGACAAGCCCTCCGTGTTTTTCCTCGGATATCTCTATGCACGATATCATCATCACAATGGAGAAGAAGGTGAACCCGAACGACGCCGCGAAGGATGCTGCCTGCTTCATTTCGTCCGAAACGAAGGGAAAGAGAAAGAGGGCGGTGATAAATAAGGGAAAGACGAGGTAGTAGGCTCTTTTTATGGTGATAGTCTTGTTGAACGCAAACCACGCAATTCCCAGTATGACGGCGGACAGAACGTTTGCCCCGTGGACAATGAACCCTCTTCCTATGAGGTTGTTGCTCTCGCTCGGTATTGTTCCGTCGATGACCGGGGATATGATGCCGATTGCAAGGATGCAAAGAAGAAATCCCGCGTATTCTTTCAGACTTTTCGCATCAAGCGTGAAAGGGTGCTCTTCCTGTTTTTCGGGAAGCGCTCTTAAGCAGAGATGCATCATGGCTATGTTCCCGAATGCGAGAAGCATAATGGCGAAAAGCGTCAAGGAATTATCGGCTGTTGCGAAAAAGGCGAACGATGCTGCCGAGAGGGTAGAGCCCGCAAGGATGCATGGCTTCCTTTGATGGTCGTCCATGCGGGAAAGCACCGTTTCCCAGCAGATAAAACAGCACGTCGTTCCTATGCCTACGCACCCTCCGCTCAAGAAGAGCAGCGGCAAATTCCCGCTTCCCAAAAATCCAAGTAGGAAGATCAGGCCGCAGGCGACAAATCCAATGGCTCCGGCCAGGGGTGGATGCTTCGCCTTGCTTTTTGAGGCTGCGACCACGAAGACGAGAAAGGCTGCCGTGTTGCTGAGTGCCAAAGGCAGACTCCAGGCTTTGTCGGCATAGGCTCCCATGACGAATTCGGGGAGATATGAAAATCCCCAAAGCGAAAATGAATTCATGGCAAGAAAGCAGGCGAATCCTATCGAGGCTGCAGCAATGGGAACCCGTGCGTCGATCTTCAAGCGATTCTCCTTGTCTGCCTATCATGGAAATTACAGCATATGATAGTTTACCTGGGAAAACGGTAAAATCACCCAATCTGTGTGAAACACTTTTCCTTCGCGCCGCCCTATTGTCTGAGCCGTAAGCAGGGCGTCCTCGCATAAGGCGGGTGCGCTCAGGCTCGCACATTCGGTTCTAAGGAGGGAATGGAAATGGAGCTGACGCGAAGGAATTTTCTCAAGGGGGCTTTGGCAGGCGGCGCAATGGCAGGAGCGAGTGCCGCTCTCGCTTCGTGCGCACCGCAAGGTTCGGGCGAAGCGGCAAGCGAATCGTCGGCATCGGCAATGACGGCGGAATCGTATGCTGATATGAAATGGAGCTTCGAGATCGCTCCCGACCCCGTTTCGGAAGACGAAATCGTCGAAACGATCACGCACGACATCGTAATCGTCGGAGCTGGTATGGCGGGCTTGTGCACCGCGTGCGCTGCTGCCGAAAAAGGGGCGGATGTCGTCGTGTTTTCTGCGTCGAGCAAGCCCATCAGCCGTGGCGGATCGAATCATGCGGTAGGATCGAAGTATCAGAAGGAGAAGGGCATCGACTACACGCCCGAAGCTGCCCGAAAGATCGTCAAGGCCGAGCAGACGGCGGGAACCTATTTCATGGATAAGAAGAAATGGGAGCGTTGGATCAACAACTCTGCCGAGTCGATTGACTGGACGATAGACCTCATGGAGGCGAAAGGGCTCAAGACCTCTCTAGAACCGGGATTCCCCGACCCCGATGGCGTGATAGAGATTCCTCCCGCGTCGCATAATTTCTTCAACGACGAACAGCCTTTCGGTGCTCTGTACGGCGCACCCTTGCAGGCGCAAGCCTATGCGGACACGTTTACGGATGATTTTGGCGGGACGATAGATTACAACGTGGTTGCAAAGTACCTTATCAGGGAGGACGATAACAAAGGTCGTGTTTCTGCCGTTGTCGCTCAGCGCGAAGACGGTTCATACGTGAAATACGTTGCCAACAAGGCGGTTGTTCTTGCCACGGGCGATTTTTCCAAGAACCCCGATATGATGGCTAAGTACTGCCCGTTTGCCTGGGAGCATTTCAAAGATACGCTTTCCACGGGCGAAGTCGACTACGATGCTGAGCTGGTGTATTCGGGGTTGATGCCGGGCGACGGCCAAAAGATGGGCCTTTGGGTAGGCGCGGCATGGCAGAAATGCCAGCCGAATCCGCCTATGATCAACGGTGGCGCAGCGGGTCCTTCGCACGGCGTAATTTCCAATTTCTGGGGCATCAACATGGATATCCATGGCGAGCGCTATATGAACGAAGTGACGAATTTCGCTTATGGTGCCATGGCCGTTCTGCAGCTCCCCCAGAAGACCGCGTATTCCGTGTGGGACAAAGCGTATGCATATACGGAAGAGCAATGGGAGCCGTTTGGAACCTGCGTCGATTTGGTGAACGGCATCGTGCCCGCTACTCCCGAAGAAGAGATAGCAAGCTGGGATAAAAACGTCGACGACCCCTCGAGCGGCATCGGAACGGGCGCTGCATATTATCGCGCCGATACCATCGAAGAGCTTCTTGCCCAGATGGAAGGCATAGACGTCGAGGCTGCGAAGGCGACGATCGAGCGATACAACAAGTATGCCGAACAGGGGCTCGACGAAGAATTCCATGTGAATCCCGAGTGCCTGCACCCCATTTCAACGCCTCCTTTCTACGGAGCGAAAATCACGGGCGCGACGTTTTTGACGGTATGCGGCGGCCTTCGCACCGACGAGCATATGCGCGTCTGCGATGCTGACGACAATCCCATAGAAGGTCTGTATAACACGGGCATTATGACGGGCGATTTCTATGCCAATAGCTACAACTTCGTAATGCCCGGCCAAAACCTTGGCGCTGTGTGCGGAACTCTTTCGTACCTGCTGGGTCGCGACCTCGCGGAACTCTAGCCTATTACGCCCTCCCTAAAACGAGCCCTGCTGCGTACATTCGCATCGTGGGGCTCGTTTTGCATTCGAGTTTAATTGCCTTGAGTGTGTAGGGTCGTGGCTGCCAACAATGCGAAACGGCTCGGTCGTTAGCTGGATTTTGAAATAACAAAGACGCCGTCCAGGGGAGGGGTGACGGCGTCTTTTGAAGATGAGCCTGGAAGAGACGAAGAATGGTGTTTGCCGATGTTTTACGAACAGCGGAATGCGCTCTTTCAGGCGGCGAGTTGTCGGAGCGGAGCGTGCGAGGTCGTGCCGTCGCACGCTCCGAAGATGGTTCGGCGCTTAGAGGTTCTGCGCGGCGTTTTTGCCGGCGAGGCGACCGAAGCTCATCGCGGTACCCAGGCTGATGCCTGCCACGACGACGGGGTATTCCACCAAGAAGCGGCGGCCCATGGTGTTGCCTGCGACGTAGAGGCCAGGAATGACCTTGTCTTCGGTGTCGAGCGCGTGCATGTCAAGGTCGCAGTCGATGCCGCCGCAGAGCACCAGCATGCCGGCGCTGGCGAATTTGCAAGCGTAGAACGGCGGGTTCTCCACGGGGAACATGCGCTTGGACATCTTGCCGAAGTCTTCGTCAAGGCCCGCATGGCACAGTTCGTTGTAACGCTCGATTTCGGCTTTGGCAACGTCGGCCGGCAGGCCCATCTGGGAAATAAGGTCGTCGATCGTATCGGCCTTGATGGTAACGGCCTCTTCGACCATCTGGTCGGTGGCGTAGCCCAGTCCGAAGCCTGCGAGTACGGTGGGATACTGGTCGACCTGGTCAGCGGGGACGTAATGGTTTACATAGCCGTGTCCGTCGGGCATATCCTTAATCTGCTCGGGCCACTTCGCATCGAAGATCTGCCAAGATTTCACGCCGGCTTCGCGGTCTTCGGCGTTTTCCGCCAAAGGCTGGCGGCTCAGCTGGTCGGCGATGTTCTGGCCGGGCACGTCCTCGTTCATGAAGCGCTTGCCCTCCATGTTGAGCTGCAGGTAGCCGTCGACGCCCAGGGCGCCACCCATGTGATGGGTCATGGGAGCGTGGGGGCCGAGTTCCATCTTGGCGCCTGCCCACATGCACATGAGGTGGCCGTCGCCGGTGTTGCAGATGGCGCCCGCGGCGTCGCTGTTGCCGTAGAAGCTCACGAACTCGTCGGCCCAAGGAATGTAGTAGCGGCGCATCTCCATGTTGTTGCCGTAGTCGCCCGTGGTCACGACGACCGATTTGCAGTTGATCTTGGTGTAGGCGCCGTCGGCGTCATGTACGTAGATGCCCGCGATTGCGCCGCTCTCGTCCTTGATAAGCTGTTCGCCCCAGGTGCCGAACATGGTTTCGACATTGCCCGTAGCGGCAGCTGCGTCCTGCGCGGCCTGGCAGGCCCACTGCATATTGGGGTTCGTTGTGATGGTGCCGTGGAAGTAGGGGTAGTACTCCTCTTTCCAGTCGTAGCCTTCGAGGGCGGGGAAGCACTTCGGACGAATGTAATTCGGGTTATCGGTGGTCTGGTTTGCCGCAGTGGTGGGCAGGACCTCGTAATCGGCGCCCTCGATGAACCAGTCAAAGTCTTCGCCGGAGTGGTCGTACCAATAGCCCAGGAACTTCGGATCGGGGCGGAATGCCATGTCCTTCATCAGCTCGTTGACGATGTCTTCCTTCGGAGCCCACTCGATGCCCAGGTCCTTCTGGATCTGAGAGCCGACGACGCCGAAGTCGCCCGCCATGGATACGACGGAGTAGTTGTTCTCGGCCTGCTTTTCGATGACGATGACTTTGGCGCCTTCTTCTGCCGCGGCCTTTGCGGCTGCGGAGCCGGCGAGACCGTAGCCCACGACAACGACGTCGCAATCCTTCTCTTCCTTGACCTCGCTCGGTACTGCCGGAGCGGTCAGGAAGGAAGGCTCGAAGGCCATGACGTCTCCGCCTGCGCTTGCTGCTGCGGCTCCGTCGGCCGCTTTCTCGCTGTTGTTGCTCGGCGCGCAGCCGGCAAGTCCAGCGCCTGCGACCGCTGCGGTCATGGCGCCCAGGCCCAAGAAGGCGCGACGGCTCATGTCTTGTTTCATTGTTTCCCTCCTCTGTGTTGCCGCTTTTGAAGAGTGGCGTGCTATCGCCCCGCGTTAAGGGACGCTTTCGGCAAGATGCGCAACCATGTTGCCCGATGGGGCGGAAGGCTCTGTCGAGACCATCCTGCCGTTGAGCGGATTATGCGGCCGATGCATCTGCGTTGATTCGAAAGATAGACTCTCATCTGCGCATATGCGCCACCTTATGCGGGTAGAGTTTTGAAGGTCTAGATGCCCTACCCGCAGCGGGTAGGGCGCAGTCTTGTCACCGTGCCGTGCGTTGTAGCATCGTGCGTCGCGGGTGCGCTGGGGTTCGTCGTCCTGGGCATGCTCGTGCAGTTTTCCGGCGTGCTGCCTCTTGACGGAGTGCTGCCCTGGCTTGCCCTTTGCGGCGGTGCTCTTGGCGTGGGCGGCTCTCTTCTCGGCATCCTGTGGATTCGCTTCGCTACGTCTTTTTCGCTTCGCTCGGTTTATCTGTTCGCCATGATTTCGAACTTGACCAGCTTGGTCGTGTATTTTTTCGCCATGTCGGCGCCTGCTGCTTTTCACGTCCCCCTTTGCGGTCTGCTCTTTGCGGCATCGGTATGGTGCTCTTGGCGTTGTCTTGTTTTGCGTCCCGAAAAAGAGCAGCGCTACGAAAAGGCTGCGTTTTCTCAGGCATGGCGTATCTTGTGGAGGCCTGTGCTGAGTACGTCGGTTCTTGCATTTATGGCTGGATTCATGCTGCAAGTGGCAATGCTGCATCCTATTCCTTTGAATGTGTTTCAGGGGACATCGCTCATAACCCAGTTTGCGGTCGTTTTGGTTTTGCTCGTGCCGGCGCTTCTGGTGAAGAAGGCTTTCGCGCTCGAATCGGTCTACAAAGCCGCCTTGCCTCTTTCTGCTGCAGGATTTTTGCTGCTGCCGGTTATTTGGAACGGGGTCGGAGGACTGGCGAACGCATGTGCTCAACTGGGGATACTCGTGGCGGGTATCATTCTGTGGTGCATGGTGGCCGATGCGGCTCGTGCGTGCAAGGTGCCAAGCACGCCGTTGTTTTCCGTCTGCATGCTGTGCGTGTCGCTTGCCCAGCTGGCGGGCACGCTGTTCGGGTTTTTCCGGGCGGAATACCTGCAGCCGGGAGATATAGCGTCGACGGCCGTCGCGCTTGCGGCGCTGTATGCAGTGTTCATGATTTCGACGTTTTTATTCAAAGATAGAAGGTTCAAGGACGGCTCTAGGCAAGCGGATGAGGGTGCGGATAGCTCGTTTGCCGCATCTGGCTTGGGCGTTTCTTCGACTTCGAGAGAGCAGGCTGCGGCGCTATCGGCAGAGCTTTTGCGCGAAGAGCGCGAAACAGCCCTTGATGCTCGGTGTGCGCACATCGCCGAGCGAGCTGCTTTTACGCCGCGCGAGCGCGAGGTTTTCGCGTTGGTGGCGCGCGGCAAAACGAACGCGACGGTGGCCGAAGAGCTGGTGGTATCCGAGAACACGGTTAAATTTCACCTTAAAAGTATCTATCAAAAACTAGGTATCCATTCAAAAGCGGAAGTCATGAAGCTGATTGAGAACGATGATGAGTAGTGATACTCGCTTGGTGCGCTGTGCGCGAGCCGATGGACGAATGCGCCTCTTTCGAGCGAAGCTTCCATTGTCAGAACCCGTACAACATGCCCGCTGCGGCCAGTTCGTAGAGCAAGATCAGGGCATCGTTCGGAAAAGGGAAGATGTTGTTCATGCGTATGTCTCCTTATCGTGCGCTGTAGGCCCATAAGTTCGCGCATTGGTTGAGGACGTCTTGGACATCCCAGCTTCGGCTGCTGCGCTCGGGGCTGTTGGGGTCGTGAACGATGAGGTTTCCCGTTTCGTCGACGCCTGCTATGACGATGAAATGGCCGACGGTGGTGAAATCTCCTGGTAGCACGGATGCTATGACGGGCCTGCCCTCGCGCAGGGCGGCAGTGAGCACGCTTGCATCGGCGGGAAGTTCTTCTGCCGAAAGCCCCAGCATGGCGGCCCCCTCGGTCATGAAGCTCCAGGCAGTCATTCCCGAGTCTACGAATCCGTTTACCTCGGAAAACGCTGCCATGGAGGCGGGGTCGTAGTCGGTTTTGCCCGTCAGGCCCGCATATACCATGGTCATGCAGGTCGGCCCGCAGCCGGCGGTGGCCACGTCGGACCCCGCGTACGCTTCGTTCGCCCATGCGGGGTCGGTTTGGTAAAGGTGAGGAATCGTTCCGCGCTTCCATGCGCTTTTCTCCGTGCTCGAGGATGGCGCGCCTTGCTGTCCTGAGCCGAAGATGCGAAAGCTATCTTCGAGGGCGCTTTGGACGCTGGGCAATGCCCAGCATGCGGCAAGGGCGAACGCGATGGCGAAAAAGAGAGCGAACAGCCGGCCCGTACGGGGCTGCTTGGCGGGAGCCGGTCGCGGAGCAGGGACGGGCGCGGTGTATCGGCTGTGGAAAGACGCGGGCTTTCTTGCTTCAAGGGTTGTGCGGCGCATAATGCGCTCCTTTCATGCGTTGGCTTCGGCTCTGCCGTGCATGCTAAGAGCGACGTGCCTTAATGGTCTTGCAAGGCATGGTCACAGGTCGGGTTCGTTTCTTAATCTTTCCTTAAAGCGGTCAAGAGCCGCTTTGGGCTATATAACGTCAATGGTAGGATTTCGGGAAAACGAAGGCCTGGCATGCGGCCCCGGCCTGGTGTAGGACCGTATTGGAAGAGGGCGGGTATGCAGCAGTTGCGAAGCGGAGAAGCCAACGGGACCGTCGCGCCTCGTCGACGTATCTTGGTATGCGACGACGAGTGCGAAATTGCCGATATGGTGGCAAGCCTGATGGAGCGCGAGGGCTTTTCCTGCAGGGCATGCTACGACCCCCGCAAAGCGCTCGAGATGATGAAGGAAAATCCTTCTGACCTGGTGATTCTTGATATTATGATGCCAGGCATGGACGGCTACGAGCTCGCACGTCGTATCAGGGCATTCTCGAACGTGCCGCTGATTTTTCTTTCCGCCAAAGACGAAGAGATAGACTCCGTACTCGGTTTTGCCGTCGGTGCCGACGATTATGTGACCAAGCCGTTCCGTCCGCGCGAGCTTGGTATGCGTGTGCGGGCTTGTCTTCGTCGTGCGCTCGCGCCCTCTTCGTCCGTGCCGAGCGGCTTGTTGAGCATGCGCGGCATCGAGCTCGATCCTCGATCCCACGAGGCGTCGCTTCATGGCAAACCCCTTTCCCTCACGCCGAAAGAGTTCGAGCTTTTGCGGGTTTTGATGGAGGCGGGAGGCGAGCCCCGCTCTGCGGCTGAGCTGTTCGAGCGTGTTTGGGGCGAGCGGGCCGATGCTGCGGCGTCAAACACGGTCATGGTGCATGTGCGCCATGTGCGCCAGAAGCTTGCGGCCATCGATTCGTCATCCGTTTTCATCGTCACGGTGTGGGGCGTTGGCTATCGCATGAATGCCGAATAACGGCAGCGTGGCAAGCCGCCGAGTTCTTTGTATTTTGTCGGAAAGGGATGTCTGCATGAAAAGGCAGTCGGGCTATCGCACTGAACAACTTCGCACGCTGAGCCGCGGCTTCGCTCGCAGGGTGGCTGTCGGCTTGGTCGCCTGGACCGTGCTTTTCGCTGCGTGGCTTGCGGTGGTCGACGCCTTCGTCGCCCCGCGCGCTGCTGATGCCATCTCTTCGGCGTGTCCATGGCGGTCGGTTTCGTCGGAAGAGGCGGGACTGGAAGATACCGTATGGTTCGAAGGGTCGCTCGAGCGGACGCGCATCGCGATAATCTCGCGTTACGCTGCTATGCTGACGGAGAATCGGACTCTCTATGACGAGGCATCTGCGGATGCGCGCAGCGTGGTAGACGCCCTTGCGGTAGAGCAGGGCGAAGCGGTCGGCACGGATGGCGTTGCCGAATCCGCCGCCGTGGCCGCCTCGGACGACTCTGCCGACGAAGAAGCCGCGTTGTCGGATTCGACTGCGGCAGCTGACATCGTGGGATCGGATGGGGCAGGTCTCAATTCCGGGGCAACCCATGAATTCCGCTCATCCTCTTCGTCGGATGAAACTATCGTGGCCGATGTTCTTGAATCCTTGGATGAATTCGCCGAAAACGCCCTGTTTGAAGAAGCTTGTTCGGCATTGGAAACGTCGCCTTCGGCCGTGCGTGTTGAATCTCCCTGGTCTCAGGAGCAATCGAGGCAAATGTGGAACGAAATCTACTATGCCGACGGCCATATGGAATACAGGGACCTGCGAGTCTACGACTTCGTGCGCTCTTTGCGGCTTCCCGCGGCGATGCTTGTGTATTTGGCGGGTGCCGCCGTGGTCGTCGGGTTCGCGCTTTCGTGGTTGACGCGGTGCTTTGGAAGCCTTTTCGACGCCATGGAGGCACTGTTCTCGAAGAGGGGCGATGGGCCGGATCTTCCCCGCGAGCTTGCGCCCACGGCGCGTGCGCTTGCCGACTTGCGGCGTGTGCGTGATGACGCCGAGCGGGCGGCGCTTGCGGCTGAACAGCGCAAAAACGAGCTGGTGGCCTATCTCGCCCATGACATCCGCACGCCGCTTACGTCAATCGTCGGCTATCTCACCCTGCTTGCCGAAGCTCCCGATATGCCGGAGGGTCAGCGTGCCCGTTATGCGCAGATTGCGCTCGATCGATCGTATCGCCTCGAGGAAATGATGGAGGAGTTTTTCGAGATCACGCGCTACAACCTGAGTTCTATCCCCATCGAGCGTCAGCATTTCGACGTTGCTCTTCTATGCCGTCAGGTGGCAGACGAATTCTACCCGTCCGCCCAGGCGCGTTCGATTGATATCGAGGTGCGAACCAAGGGGTCGATCGAGTGCTTTGCCGATGCGGAGAAAGTGTCGCGCGTGCTGAACAATCTGCTAAAAAACGCCGTTGCCTATGCGGATGGGGGGTCGACTGTCGTGGTGAGCGCTCGTCGCGAGGAGGCGCTGGCGACCGATGTCGGCGGTAATCGGGGCGCAGAAAGCGCGTTTCTTGTGGTTGAGGTGGAAAACCAGGGCCGCGAAATCAGCCCCGAGCACTTGCAGGCCATTTTCGAGAAATTCTATCGCGAAGACGGTGCTCGTTCCACGCAGGGCGGGGGTGCGGGACTCGGCCTGGCCATCGCGCGTGAAATTGCTCGAGCGCATGGGGGAGAGCTGACGGCGCGAAGCCTCGAAGGACGTACGACGTTCGCGCTGCGCATCCCCGCGTAGGGTCTATTCGTTGTTTTTCGCAACCCACCGGCGAACGTATTCGATGAACGCCTTCGTCGCCATGGAGGCGAGGCCGTGTGAGCGCACGGCCAAGGCGAGCTCTCGATGCGTTGGAATCTCAAGTTCTACGCGAGCGAGCTCGAACGGGGCGCTTTCAAGAACGAGCTGGGGAAACATGCTGAATCCGAAGCCTTTGTTCACCATGCCCATGACAGCGTGGTCATTGTCCATGACGAAACGCGTGCGGGGCGCTACTTCGTGGCGCGCAAATACGGCGTCGAACTCGGTGTGGTCGTCGCTGCTTCGTACTTTTATGTAAGGTTCAGTAGCCAGGGACTCCTTGGGAAAGAACGGGGCGTGGGCGAGGGGGTGGCTGGGCGGAAGTACCACGTATACGGGGTCTTGCGCCAGCGGGATGGTGAAGAAATCGAGCTTTGCCGGCAATATGACGAAGCAGCAGTCGAACTCTCCACGCCATGTGGCTTCTTCCATCTCGTTCTGGCTTTCGTAGGTCACAAGTTCGTAGTCTATATTGGGATGGTCGTTAAGGAACATTTCCATGATTCCAGGAAGCCATTGCACGGCGATGCTGCCGAAAGAGGCGACGCGCAGACTTCCGTATTCAACGCTGCGAAGCTCTTCGAGGCGGGTCTGCAGCGCCTGCTCGCTTGCGCACACGTCTTGTATCCAGGGGAGGAGGTTGCGTCCGTCGGCCGTGAGGCGTGCTCCCGAATGGTCGCGCGTGAAAAGCGCGGTTCCCATCTCCTGCTCGAGTGAGCTCATCATGTAACTGACGCCCGCCTGGGTGTAGCCAAGAATCTCGGCGGTTCTTTTGAAGCTGCCTGTTTTCGCAACGGTGACGAATGCTTCGTATTTCTGGTTCGGCATGAGCTCTCCTGCCTTGTGCGCGGCCGTGCGCCTTGTGACCGTATGCATAAGAACGGGTATAAGGAAATCCTAATTATTTATAAGATACACTCATTTTACTTTTATTGAATATGTAATTACTATGCACTTGTCGGGAGTTCAGACAGGCATGGCGACCGTCTTCTGAACCTGCATCCCGAATCCGACACCCATGGCGCGCGGCCGCGAGGCGCCGCATCTCAGCGACCTTCACGGCTGCGCGCATCCGGATCCCCGATTGGTTGGGCGTCTGCCAGGTGCGGATGTTGACAACCTTCTTCTTCGCGTCGATTTTCGCGAATTGGAACAAGGTGGGGCGCAACCTCTCTCTTGGCTTTCTCTTCCCCATACCGAAGCCTTGCCGCCTCACTTTCGATTTCGCATGCGGCACCCCTCTCGGCCACTTTGCGCCCGTCGACCGAGAGGGGTGTCGTTTTTTTGCCTGGAGGTAGGAGTGAGAAATGCTCGAATGGTCGCCAAGAGATAAGAGCACCTCGGCGGGGTTTCGCTGCGAGTGCGATACGCATTGATCCCGGAGATCCCGCTTCAAGGGTGAAAGTGGAAATTATTTTCGGTTTCCAGGCGAATTGCCGCCACTAATGGTCAAAAAAGCGGTGATTGGGGATGCGCTGGGCGAACGTGCCCATTTCGGGAGGTCTGCGACCTGGGATTATCTGGGGGCGAATTGCGTGGCTGCGCTTTGTCCGCCAGGAAAACGAAAATAATTGACACTTCTGGCATGCGTACGGGCACGCGTACGCCTCGGAATCTGTTTGTGCTCCCTTTGTGGTACGGGTGTCGCGAGATTGCCCTATACACTCCATAAAGCTTGAAAAAATCTAAGTAACTTTGAGAAACCTACAATCCATTTTCCCAGCTCAGATTGCATGTGCTTTGGACAGAATACAGAAAACATCCATACTTCTTTAAAAAAAGTCTTGACTTAATTTTTCAGCGTGATTAAATTATTCGTTTGCGTATTTACGCTTATATAGTCTATTTCCCTAACGGAAGGAAGACCTGTGGCCAAAGCAGAAAATTGCGCTCCCACCAGCCTTTACAGGGAACGTCGCAGCTTTGCGAAGATTCCCGACGTCATGGATGTCCCTAATTTGATTTCCATCCAGACGGATAGCTTCAAGTGGTTCATGGAAGAAGGAATCACCGAGGCTTTCAACGACGTGTGCCCCATCGAAAACGCAACGAAAGATATGTGCGTTGAGCTTGGTGCCCACAAATTCGGCGACCCCAAATACACGGTCGACGAATGCAAAGAGAAGGATGTGTCGTTCCAGGCTCCTCTGTTCGCTCAGATTCGCTTCATCAATCGCGAAACCGGCGAAATCAAGGAGCAGGAAGTCTTCATGGGCGATTTCCCGCTCATGACCCCGCGCGGCACCTTTATCATCAACGGTACCGAGCGCGTTGTCGTTTCACAGCTGGTTCGCTCTCCCGGCGTGTACTTCAGCTCCGAACGCGACAAGACTTCCGACAAAACTATTTTCGGCGCAAAGGTCATTCCCTCCCGCGGTGCTTGGCTCGAGTTCGAAACCGACAAGCGCGACATTCTTTCTGTGCGTATCGATCGCAAGCGCAAGCAGCCGGCCACGCTGCTTCTGCGTGCTCTCGGCATTGCGGAAACTCGCGAGGAAATCGTCGAAGTTCTCGGAAGCTCTGAGATGGTTCTGCGTACCCTCGATCGCGATCCCGCAACCACGAAAGACGAAGCTCTCATCGAGTTGTACAAGCGCTTCCGTCCCGGCGAGCCGCCGACGATCGACTCCGCGCGCACGTTGCTCGACGGCCTGTTCTTCAACCCCCAGCGTTACGACCTCGCAAAGGTCGGCCGCTACAAGGCCAATAAAAAGCTCGGCTTCGATTCCGATTTCGACTCCTCCACGCTGACCGAGGACGACATCATCGCAACCATGCGTTACATCGTCGCCCTGCACGAGGGCGAAGAGGGCTTTGCTGTCGACGATATCGACCACTTCGGCAACCGTCGCATCCGCACGGTGGGCGAGCTCATCCAGAATCAGTTCCGCATCGGTCTTTCCCGCATGGAGCGCGTTGTGCGCGAGCGCATGAGCATGCAGGAGCCCGACGAGATCACTCCGCAGTCTCTGGTCAACATTCGTCCGATCGTCGCCTCCATCAAGGAGTTCTTCGGGTCTTCCCAGCTCTCCCAGTTCATGGACCAGGCAAACCCCGCCGCAGGCATCACGCACAAGCGTCGTTTGTCTGCACTCGGCCCGGGCGGTCTGTCCCGCGAGCGCGCAGGCTTCGAGGTTCGAGACGTTCATAATTCCCACTACGGCCGTATGTGCCCGATTGAGACCCCTGAAGGCCCGAACATCGGTCTTATCGGCTCGTTGGCAACGTACGCCCGCGTGAACAGCTACGGCTTCATCGAGACCCCGTATCGCCGTGTCGTGGACGGCAAGGTTACCGACGAAGTTGACTACCTGACTGCAGACGAAGAGGAAAACTACGCAATCGCCCAGGCGAACGAGCTGTTTGACCAGGAGACCCGCGAGTTCGGTCGTACGGTTGACGGCGTGTTTGTGCCCGCTGAGAAGGTTCTCTGCCGTACGCGCGACGCCGCCGGCGTTTTCGGCGAGCCCGACGAGGTCGCTCCCGAGGCCGTGAACTACATGGACGTTTCCCCGCGTCAGATGACCTCTGTCGCAACGTCGCTCATTCCCTTCCTCGAGCACGACGACGCTAACCGCGCGCTCATGGGTTCGAACATGCAGCGTCAGGCTGTGCCTCTGCTGCGTCCCCATGCTCCGCTGGTCGGCACGGGCATCGAGCATCGCATCGCCGTCGACTCCGGCGAGGTTTTGGTCGCTCAGAATCCTGGCGTCGTTGACTACGTGGACGGCTCCACCATCATCATCCGCAACGACGAAGGCGAATTCGACGAGTATCTGGTTCCGAAGTTCCAGCGCTCCAACCAGTCTGGCTGCATCAACCACAAGCCCATCGTGCGCAAGGGCGACGAGGTCCATGCGGGCGATGTCCTGGCTGACGGTCCTAGCTGCGACCACGCAGAGCTTGCGCTGGGCCAGAATCTCATGGTTGCCTACATGACCTGGGAAGGCTTCAACTACGAGGACGCTATCATCGTGTCCGAGCGCGTGGTTGCCGAAGACCTTCTCACGTCTATTCATATTTCCGAATACGAAATCGACGCGCGCGACACCAAGCTCGGCCCCGAGGAAATCACTCGCGAGATTCCGAATATCTCAGAGGACATGATTTCCGACCTGGATGCCGACGGCATTATTCGCGTCGGCGCAGAGGTCTTCCCGGGCGATGTCTTGGTGGGCAAGGTCACCCCGAAGGGTGAGACCGAGCTGACCGCAGAAGAGCGCCTGCTGCGCGCCATCTTCGGCGAGAAGGCCCGCGAGGTCCGCGATACGTCTCTGAAGGTTCCCCACGGCGCAGGCGGCCGCGTTGTCGGCATCTATCGCTTCAGCCGCGAGGCCGGAGACGAGCTTGCTCCGGGCGTCAACGAGCTCGTTCGCGTCTGCATTGCTCAGAAACGTAAGGTTCAGCAGGGCGACAAGCTGTCCGGTCGTCACGGCAACAAGGGTGTTATCTCCCGCGTTCTGCCCGTCGAGGACATGCCGTATCTTGCTGACGGCACTCCGATTGACGTCATGCTCAACCCGCTGGGCGTTCCTTCCCGTATGAACGTCGGCCAGTTGCTCGAATGCCACCTTGGCTGGGCTGCGAAGTGGGGCTTCTCTGACGACGAGAACGCCACCGCCGCTGTCGAGGGCCCGACCTATGTCGCAACCCCCGTCTTCGACGGTGCGACCGAGCCCGAGATCGTGGACGTCATCCAAAAGGCGAACGAGAACCTCATCAAGCTCAACCACGAGAAGTACGGCGATAAGGCGCGCGATGAATTCGTCCCGCAGCTTTCCGTCACCGGCAAGACCACGCTTTACGACGGCCGCACCGGCGAGCCGTTCCGCGAGCAGATCACCGTCGGTTTCCCGTACATCCTGAAACTGGGTCACATGGTCGACGACAAGATTCACGCCCGCTCGACCGGCCCTTACAGCTTGATCACCCAGCAGCCTTTGGGCGGCAAGGCCCAGTTCGGCGGCCAGCGTTTCGGCGAGATGGAGGTGTGGGCGCTGTACGCTTACGGCGCATCCAACGTCTTGCAGGAGATCTTGACCGTCAAGTCCGACGACACGGCGGGTCGCGTCAAGGCGTACGAGGCCATCGTGAAGGGCGACAACATCGACGATGCCGAGGTTCCCGAGTCCTTCAAGGTTCTCATGAAGGAAATGAAGTCTCTGGGTCTTAACGTCGAAATGGTCGCTCAGGACCAGCACACGATCAACTTCGATGCCGCCGACATGGAGACGAGGGGCCACGTCAACGCCGTTCAGTCGATGGTGGAGGCCGATGCGGCAAAGACCGAGGCAGAAGAAGGGGATGCCCTCAAGGACATCGCTGCCGACTTGCGTTCCCTGATGGACGATGACCTTCTGGGCGGCGCCGACGCCGATGTGGAAAGCCTCATCGGCACCAAGAGCGCTACCGATACCGAAACCGGCGAAGGAGAAGAGCGATAAATGAGCGAATTCGACGTTAACAATTTCGACGCCCTGCGTATTTCCCTCGCCAGCGCCGAGGATATCCGCGGCTGGTCTCACGGCGAGGTGAAAAAGGCCGAGACCATCAACTACCGCACGCTCAAGCCTGAAAAGGACGGCTTGTTCTGCGAGAAAATCTTCGGTCCTACCAAGGACTGGGAGTGCGCCTGCGGCAAATACAAGCGCGTCCGCTTCAAAGGCATCGTCTGCGAACGATGCGGTGTTGAGGTAACTCGCAGCAAGGTTCGCCGCGAGCGCATGGGCCATATCGAGCTCGCCGCTCCCGTGAGCCATATCTGGTACTTCAAGGGCTCTCCGTCCCGTCTGGGCTACCTGCTTGACATTGCTCCCAAGGAGCTCGAGAAGGTGCTGTACTTCGCATCTTCCATCGTGACGTGGATCGATGAAGAAGCGCGCGAAGAAGACGCGGAAGAGCTGCGTGACGAGCTTGCGGCAGACCTCGAAGAGCTGGACGCCGAGCGCGACCGCCTCATCGAGGCCACCCGTCGCCTTTCAACCGAATATGTTCCCGAGGACGATGAGTTCATCGACGAAATCGACGAGGACGAACGCATGAGCCCCGAGGAGGTCGACGAGGAAATCGCCGATATCTACGAGGAGTTCAGCGAGCGTAAAGCACTTCGTTCCGAGGCTTTCGACACGTTCTTGAAGATCGTTCCGAAGCAGCTCGTTCCCGATGAGGCGCTGTATCGCGAGATGCGCCTCAACTACAGCGACTACTTCCAGGGCGGCATGGGCGCAGAAGCCGTGCGCGACCTGCTTGACGCCATGGACCTGGAGAAAGTGGCCGAAGAGCTCAAAGAGATCATCGAAACGGGCAAGGGCCAGAAGCGCGCCAAGGCCATCAAGCGACTGAAGGTCGTCGACGCATTCTTGAAGTCCGACAACAGCCCGTCCGACATGATTCTCGACGTTATCCCGGTCATTCCGCCGGATCTTCGTCCTATGGTCCAGCTCGACGGCGGCCGTTTTGCGACGTCCGACCTCAACGATCTGTACCGTCGTGTCATCAACCGCAATAACCGCTTGAAGCGTCTGCTCGACCTCGGCGCCCCCGAGATCATCGTGAACAACGAGAAGCGCATGCTCCAGGAGGCCGTGGACTCCCTGTTCGACAACGGTCGTCGCGGCCGTCCCGTCACCGGTCCCGGCAACCGCCCGCTGAAGTCGCTCTCCGACATGCTCAAGGGTAAGCAGGGCCGCTTCCGTCAGAACCTGCTCGGCAAGCGCGTCGACTATTCCGGCCGTTCGGTTATCGTCGTCGGCCCGAACTTGAAGCTGCATCAGTGCGGTCTGCCTCAGCAGATGGCCTTGGAGCTGTTCAAGCCCTTCGTCATGAAACGTTTGGTCGAACTCGAATATGCTGCGAACATCAAAGCCGCAAAGCGTGCCGTCGACCGCGGCGCAAGCTACGTATGGGATGTTCTGGAAGAGGTCATCGTCGACCATCCCGTTCTGCTCAACCGCGCACCAACCCTGCATCGTCTGGGCATCCAGGCGTTCGAGCCGGTGCTTGTCGAAGGCAAGGCCATCAAGCTGCACCCGCTGGTCTGCACCGCGTTCAACGCCGACTTCGACGGCGACCAGATGGCTGTGCATGTGCCTCTGGGCAACGAGGCCCAGGCCGAGGCGCGCGTGCTCATGCTGTCTTCCAACAACATCAAGAGCCCTGCCCATGGTCGTCCGCTGACCATTCCTACGCAGGACATGATCATCGGTCTGTATTACCTCACGGCCGTGCGCGACGGTTTCTCGGGCGAAGGCCGCGTGTTCGTCGACTTCGACGATGCGCTCAACGCCTATGACGCTCGCGCCGATTTGGACCTGCAGGCTAAGATTTTCGTTCGCTTGACTCAGGATACTCAGGTCGCGACCTCTTACGGCGTGTTCGAGGACCACAAGGCTGGCGAGCGCATCGAGACCAGCGTCGGCCGCATCACGTTCAACGCAGTGCTTCCTGACGATCATCCGTTCATCAACTACGAGATGAACAAGAAGGAAATCGGCCGCTTGATCGAAGACTGCAGCAACCGCTACAGCCTCTCCGAGATGCCTGCCATCTTGGACGGTCTCAAAGATGCTGGCTTCCACTACGCAACGCGCGCAGGCATCACCGTATCCGTCTTCGACGCAACGGTGCCGCCGAACAAGCCCGAGCTGCTTGCTGCTGCCGATGAGAAGGTCGCCGCAATCGACGAAGACTACGAGATGGGCCTCATGAGCCCCGAGGAGCGTCATAAGCAGGTTATCGATATCTGGAACGAGACGGCCGACAAGGTCGGCGACGCCATGGCCGAGAACTTCGACAAGTTCAACCCCATCTACATGATGGCGTTCTCCGGCGCTCGAGGTAACATCAAGCAGATTCGTCAGCTTGCGGGTATGCGCGGCCTGATGGGCAACACGAAGGGCGGCACCATCGACCGCCCGGTTAAGTCCAACTTCCGCGAGGGCCTCTCCGTTCTGGAGTACTTCATCTCCACGCACGGCACGCGTAAGGGCATGACCGACACCGCGTTGCGTACGGCAGACTCCGGTTACCTGACCCGCCGTCTTGTCGACGTTGCGCAGGACGTTATCGTTCGTGAAATCGATTGCGGCACGCACGAGGGCGTTCCCTATCCGCTGCATAACGAAAAGGGCGAGCTGGACGAGAACCTGATCGGCCGCTGCCTCGTTGCTGACACGGGCGACTTCAAAGAGGGCGAATACCTGTCTTCCATGGAGGATCTCAAGGCTCTTGAGGCCGCCGGCATCGAAGAGGTCGTCATCCGTACGGTTATGACCTGTCATGCTGAGCACGGCGTGTGCCAGAAGTGCTACGGTTGGGACCTTGCCACCGCTCGTCCGGTCAATATCGGCACGGCTGTCGGCGTTATCGCGGCTCAGTCCATCGGCGAGCCCGGCACGCAGCTGACCATGCGTACGTTCCACGCCGGCGGCGTCGCGGGCGACGACATCACCCACGGTCTTCCGCGTGTTACCGAGCTGTTTGAGGCCCGCAAGCCCAAGGGTCTGGCCGTTCTTGCCGAAATCGGCGGTACGCTGCAGGTTTCTTCCGACAAGACCACCAAGACGCTCACGGTGCATGACCAGGAAGGAAACTTCCGCGAGTACGTTGTCTCCGCGCGTGCGCAGTTGCTTCCCGGCATCTTCGACGGCTGCCAGGTCAAGCCTGGCCAGCAGCTTACGAAGGGCTCTGTCAACCCGCATGACCTGCTGCGTCTGACCGACCCCAACACCACGCTGCGCTACATCGTGGCCGAGGTTCAGGACGTGTACGTCTCCCAGGGCGTAGACATCAACGATAAGCACATTGAGGTCATCGCACGCCAGATGCTG